>Ga0209476_10000095_pt1 | contig 56881 bp, 56 predicted proteins | sample KloWWTrecipitate_FD_187179 | JGI IMG/M metagenome (GOLD analysis project Ga0209476, IMG submission 187179) | Active sludge microbial communities from Klosterneuburg, Austria, studying microevolution and ecology of nitrifiers - Klosterneuburg... | ecosystem: Engineered > WWTP > Aerobic digester... | reverse complement strand
CAGCTGGATGAAGTCACCATCCTTGTAGAGAAGCAAGCCCGTGATCCCCAGGCGATGGTTCTTCTCGCGCGCCTTGGCCAGCAGCGCGAGCAGGTCGGCCCGGGTGGGGGAGCCGACGGCCGCGCTCACGTAGACGATTCGGTACATGGAAAGGCGGGCCTCCGGGTGAGGGGCGGGATGCCATCATCCTAGCAACGAAGAAGGGGCCTGCCGGGCTCGCAGCCGAGTGTCGGAAAATTACCTTCCTACTTCAGACGGACTCCAGGGCTTTCCGGATCCTGGTCGATCGAAATCTCGCCCGAGAAGCGCGACTCGGTGACCTCATGCTCTGGGCCAACGCGATTTCCGAAGCACCGATTCCCGCGGTTGAAGTGCATCGGTGACCCCATCCCTCCACAACGAAGAGGAAGACGATCGGTCACATGGTTGCCGCGCACCGATCCCTCGCTCTCCTCCAGATTCCCTGCCCCTTCACTTCCTGCAGGCCAGCTCGACCCGCCGGTTGAGCGCGCGGCCCTTGTCCGTATCGTTGTCGGCCACCGGACGCAGCTTGCCGTAGCCGCGCGACGTCAGTTGCGAGGCTGGCGCCCCCTTGGCGACCAGCCAGTCCTGTACGGCCTTGGCGCGCGCCTCCGACAGCTTCTGGTTGTAGGCGTCGTTGCCCACCGCGTCGGTGTGGCCCTGCACCTCCAGCGGCAGTGCCGCATTGGCCAGGATGGCCGCGCGGGCACGCCCCAGGACGGCGTCGGACTCGGGCTTGAGCGTTGCCTTGTCGAAATCGAAGAGCACGCCCAGCAGCGTGACCCGGCAGTCCTTCTTCAGCGCCTGGGCCAGGTCGCCGCGACCCGCATCGCCGACTTCCATGGACACCTCGCCCGGCTCGTGCCGAAGCACCGCCCACAGGTCGCGTCCGTTGGCGCCGTAATGCGCCACCAGCAGGGCATCGCCCGAATTGACGCCCTGCGAGTAGCGCGGCACGGACCAGCCCGCCGCCTGCAGCGCGTCGCGGTAGGCGAGGGCGAAGTCCAGGTTCGACAGGTCGCGGGGAGTCCGGTAAGTCTTGGTGATGCTGCCGCTGGCCACCTGCAGCGTGGTCTCGCCGTCCTTGCCCGGCACCGTCACCAGCATCGGCCCGTCGCCTTGGCTGGCATCGCCGGCCGTGGCGCCCGGAGGCGGCGGCAGGTAGGGGAAGGGCTTCGAGTCCGCCTTGACCGGCTCGGCCTTGGCGGTGGGAGGCGTCAGTGCCAAACGCAGGCGGTTCTCGCCCACCTCCACGAGCTCGAGGCGGATGTCGTTCGCATCGAAGATCGTGATGCCGGCCCAGGCGTGGCGGCCCTGGCCCAGGCGGATGCTGGCGCTGAACGGGTGCTGGTCACGCTCGCCCGCCACCGTCCAGCCGCGTTGCAGCAGCGCCGGCTTCCAGTGCGCCCACAGGGCCTTGCCGGAACCGTCGGAGCCTGTGGCGCGCAGCTTCAGGGCGGCCGTCCAGTGCCTGCCGCGCACCAATTGCTGCGGCTGCTGCGGCGTGGGCACGAGGGCCTCGCCGTAGCGCTCGTCGGCGGAAACTTCCGCCACTTCCATGCCCAACGCGAGCGCCAGCCATTCCGGCAGGCGCGCGCCGGCCGCCAACGCGGACAGCGGAAACAACAGGAGCAGGAAAGGCAGTTGGCGGAGCGGGGCTCGCATCGTCGCCTCGGTTCGTTGCTTCGGGCAGCGGGAGCCGCGACCCATCGGGAATGTCCGGCCCGGATTCTACGCTGGCTCGCCCGGCCCTTCCTGTCGCGGACCTCGGTCCAGGGGCACCATCACCTCGTTGCGCCGCAGGAAGGGCAGGGTCCACGGCGGGTCGTAGCGCGCGAGCCGGGGTGGGCCGGCCGGGTCGAGGCCCTCCGTCCGGACCCAGTCGAGCAACTCGTTCGTGCGCTCACGCACCTTGTCCTCCCCCGCGAAGCCGGAGAAGCGGATCACGGCCACTCGCTGCGCCGGGATCGCGCGCAGGCGCACGCGGTCATCCCGCGGCCGCGGCAGGGTCTCGAGGGTGTAGGCCGACGGCATCACGAAGTGCATGCGATAGCCCTCCGTTGCGCCGGCTTCCACGGTGACCGGCGCCGTCATGGCTATCTTCTCGGAAGCCGCCTCCATCGTGACGGGCGCCGTCATCGCCACCTTCTCGGCGCCCGCGCCCCGCGCGGAGACGTTGTTGCCGAAGATGTAACCGGCGATGACGCGGAAACCGTCTCCGGAGGCCTGCGACAGGTCGCCCGGCACGAATGTCTCGGCCACGATCATCGGGGCGTAGAGGCGCAGCTCGAAATCGCCGGCCTGCCGCAGCGTCTCGAAGCGCGGTTCCTCGGTGGCGGCGGCGGGCATGGCGGCAAGGGCGATGGCAAGAAGAAGGGCGGCGCGAGGCATCCGGGGCCTCCGGTTCGGTGGACAGGGGGGAATGCTACCGGCGCGCGGCCGGCACGGGCGCGAGCTGAGGCTGGACCTTGGTCCCACGCCAGGCAGGCCCCTTGCCGTCCCGCGGAACGGCACCGCGCCTAGGGCCTCAGGTCGAACCGGTCGGCGTCCATCACCTTCGCCCACGCCGCCACGAAGTCGCGCACGAACTTCTCCTTGCCGTCGTCCTGCGCGTAGACCTCCGCGTAGGCGCGCAGCACCGAGTTGGAGCCGAACACGAGGTCGACCCGCGTCGCCGTCCACTTCGCCTTGCCGCTCCTGCGCTCGACGATGTCGTAGGAGTTCCGGCCCGTGGGCTTCCACGTGTACGCCATGTCGGTGAGGGCCACGAAGAAGTCGTTCGTGAGCGCGCCCACGCGGTCGGTGAACACGCCGTGCTTCGTGCCGCCGTGGTTGGCGCCCAGCACGCGCAGGCCGCCCACCAGCACGGTCATCTCGCGCGCCGTGAGGCCCAGCAGCTGCGCGCGGTCGAGCAGGAGCTCCTCGGGCTGCACGACGAAGTCCTTCCGGAGCCAGTTGCGGAAGCCGTCGGCCACCGGCTCCAGGACCTCGAAGGAGGCGGCGTCGGTCTGCTCCGCGGTGGCATCCCCGCGGCCGGGCGAGAAGGGCACGGCGATGTCGACGCCGGCGGCCTTCGCGGCCTGCTCGACGCCCACGGCGCCTGCGAGCACGATCACGTCGGCCACGCTCGCGCCGGTTTCCTTCGCGATGCCCTCGAGCACCTTCAGGACCTTCGCGAGGCGTTGCGGCTCGTTGCCTTCCCAGTCCTTCTGGGGCGCGAGGCGGATGCGCGCGCCGTTGGCGCCGCCGCGCATGTCGGAGCCGCGGAAGGTGCGGGCGCTGTCCCACGCGGTCGCGACCATCTCGCCCACGGAAAGGCCGCTCGCCGCGATCTTCGCCTTGGCGGCCTTCACGTCGTACTTCGCGTTGCCGGCGGGCACCGGGTCCTGCCAGATGAGGTCTTCCTTCGGCACCTCGGGGCCGATGTAGCGCGCCTTCGGGCCCATGTCGCGGTGGGTCAGCTTGAACCAGGCGCGCGCGAAGACCTCGGAGAAGTACGCCGGGTCCTTGTGGAAGCGCTCGGCGATCTTGCGGTACTCCGGGTCGAACCTCATCGCCATGTCGGCGTCGGTCATGATCGGCTTGCGGCGGATCGAGGGATCCTCCGCGTCGACCGGCATGTCCTCTTCCTTGATGTTCACCGGCTCCCACTGCCACGCCCCGGCCGGCGACTTCTGCAGCCACCAGTCGTACTTGAACAGCAGGTCGAAGTAGCCGTTGTCCCATTTCGTCGGGTGCGTGGTCCATGCACCCTCGATGCCGCTGGTCACCGTGTCGCGGCCCACGCCGCGGCTCGCGTGGTTCATCCAGCCGAGGCCCTGCTCGTGCACGTCCGCCGCTTCCGGGGCCGGGCCGAGGTTGGCGGCGGATCCGTTGCCGTGCGCCTTGCCGACGGTGTGGCCGCCGGCGGTGAGCGCCACGGTCTCCTCGTCGTCCATCGCCATGCGGGCGAAGGTCGTGCGCACGTCGCGCGCGGTCTTCAGCGGATCGGGCTTGCCGTCCACGCCCTCGGGGTTCACGTAGATGAGGCCCATCATCACCGCGGCCAGCGGGTTCTCGAGGTCGCGCTCGCCCGAGTAGCGGCTGTTCGGGTTGTCGGTGGGCGCGAGCCACTCCTTCTCCGAGCCCCAGTAGGTGTCCTTCTCGGGGTGCCAGATGTCCTCGCGGCCGAAGCCGAAGCCGAAGGTCTTGAGCCCCATCGACTCGTAGGCCACGGTGCCGGCCAGCACGATGAGGTCGGCCCAGCTGAGGCGGTTGCCGTACTTCTTCTTGATGGGCCACAGCAGGCGCCGGGCCTTGTCGAGGTTGGCGTTGTCGGGCCAGGAATTGAGCGGCGCGAAGCGCTGGTTGCCCGTGCCGGCCCCGCCGCGGCCGTCGGCGATGCGGTAGGAGCCCGCCGCGTGCCAGGCCATGCGGATCATCAGCCCGCCGTAGTGGCCCCAGTCCGCCGGCCACCAGTCCTGGCTGTCGGTCATGAGCGCTTTCACGTCCTTCTTCAGCGCGGCGAAGTCGAGCTTGCGCACTTCCTCGCGGTAGCTGAAGCCGGGGTCGAGCGGGTTGGTCTTGCTGTCGTGCTGGTGGAGGATGTCGAGGTTGAGCGCGTTCGGCCACCACGCCATCACGGACTTGCCGGCGGCGGTGTTGCCGCCGTGCATCACGGGGCATTTTCCTGCGTTGGACATGGTTCTCTCCTGGTCGGGTTGCGGCAGGAGTGAATCTAGTCGCCGGCAGTCAATTGCGCCAATTTATTGTTTCGATGGGATCGATTGGCGAAATCACTCGCCATTGCGCGCCGCCCGCAGGCGGTTCTCGCACGTTTCCCACTTGTCGTGGAGGCACTCGTCGACGCGGCAGTGGAACTCGCAGGCCGCGATGTCCGATGGCACCTGGTCGACGATCTCGCCGCGCAGCCAGAGCCGGATGCGCGACATGAAGCCGCCCTTGCCTTCGTTCGGGTCCGACATGTTGCCTCCTGTCCGGGGAGCGCGAGCGCGGGGCCGACCGGTGGACTATGCACCGATCGATTCCGCGGCGGTTGACATTTTCGCGATGGCGCGATTCCGTGCCGGATTCCGTAATCCGGTGTGAGGGAGTTCGGAGGTAACATTCCCGCTTCCCGTCCAGACCGCAACCGGAGACTCTCCATGCGCTTCCCAGGTTCGACGACCGTCCGCCTCCTGTTGCTCGCCGCCGCGCTCGCGGCCGTGCCCGCCGCCGCCGCCGACCGCGCGTATTCCGCAGAAGCCCCCTTCGCGCCCAAGGCTGCCGCGCAGTCCCTGCACCTTGCGCCGGGCGGCAAGGCGGCGCAGCGCATCGCGCTCGGCGAGGCCGATGCCGGCGAGATCGCCGCGGTCAAGCGGGCCAACACGGAAAGCTTCAACAAGCGGCTGCAGATCGGGGTGGGCCGCGCGCTGCCCGAGTCCGCGCCCACGCGCGGCGGCGCGTTGCAGTGGCAGCCGGTCGACGGCGGCCATGCCGCCCAGTGGGAGATCACCGCCACCGGCGCCCGCGCGCTGCGCGTGGAATTCGACGGCGGCGCGCTGCCGGCCGGCGCCGAGCTGCGCTTCGCCGGCTCCGGAGACCCGGGCACGGTCTACGGGCCCTACGACGCGGCGGGCCTCGAGGCGGCCGCGCGCTGGAGCCCGGTGCTCGAGGGCGAGCGCGCCACGGTGGAGGTGTTCGTTCCCGCCGGTTCGACCGGGGAGGTCGGCCTGGGCCTCGCGCGCGTGTCGCACCTCTTCGTGAGCCCCGCGGACCCGAACGCCGACATCCTCGCCAAGGACTCCCAGTTCTGCGAGGTCGACCTCATCTGCCGTTCCGCATCCGACGCAGCCCTCGCGAGCGTCGGCCGCGCCGTCGCACGCATGACCTTCTCCGACGGGCTGGGCGGCGGCACCGCGCTGTGCACGGGCACGCTCCTCAACACGACGGGCGGCCCGGTGGCGCCGTACTTCTACTCGGCGGCCCACTGCATCAGCACGCAGGCTTCCGCGAGCACGCTCACCACGCACTGGTTCTACGACCGCACCGGCTGCGGCACCGGCGGCGTGAGCGGCTCCTACGTGCAGGTGGGCGGCGGCTCGACGATGCTCTACTTCGACACGACCACGGACGTCCTGTTCGTGCGCCTCAACCAGAACCCGCCGTCGGGCGCGGTCTACGCCGGCTGGGACGCCGCGACGGTGGGGAGCGGCACGGCGATGACAGCCGTCCACCATCCGGCGGGCGACGTGAAGAAGGTGAGCCTCGGCACGGCCGGCGGCTTCTCCGCGTACGGCGGCGGCGCGGGCGACTCGCACCTCATCGCGCTGTGGAACTCGACTTCCACCGGCGTCACGGAAGGCGGCAGCAGCGGGTCGGGCATCTTCACCTTCTCCAATTCGCAGTACCTCCTGCGCGGTGGCCTGCACGGCGGCCCATCGAGCTGCACGGCCACCGGGACGAGCCTTCGGGATTACTACTCTCGCTTCGACCGCGCCTACCAGTTCGTCTCGCAGTACCTCAATCCGACGACCGGCTGCACCTACGCGATCTCGCCGTCCAGCGCCACGGCGGGCTCGGGCGCGAGCTCGGGCGCCTTCTCGGTGAGCACCTCGTCGGGCTGCACGTGGAGCGCCTCCAGCAACGCGAGCTGGCTCACCACCTCCAGCAGCGGCAGCGGCAGCGGGACGGTGAACTACTCGGTGGCTGCCAACACCGGCGCGGCGCGTTCCGGGACGATCACGGTCGGCGGACAGTCCTTCACGGTGTCCCAGCAGGCGGGCAGCGGCGGCGGGACGACCGAGCTCGTCACCAACGGCGGCTTCGAGAGCGGCTCGAGCGGCTGGACGCAGGAAGCCTCGGGCGGCGCGGCCATCATCACCTCCAACGCCTCGCAGGCGCGCACCGGCAGCGGCGTCGCGTGGCTCGGCGGCTACAACAATGCGACCGACGCGCTCACGCAGCCCATCACGGTGCCCTCGGGCGCCTCGTCCGTGACGCTGCAGTACTGGTACCGCATCACCACGAGCGAGACCGTTCCCGGCGCGTGGGACACGCTGCAGGTGCAGGTCCTCAATTCCGGCGGCTCGCTGTTGCAGACGCTCGCATCGTATTCCAACCAGAACGCGAGCTCGTCCTGGGCGCAGAGCCCGGCCTTCAACCTCGCGTCCTACGCGGGCCAGACGATCCGCATCCGCTTCATCGCCACCACGGACAGCTCGGCCTCCTCGTCGTTCTACATCGACGACGTGAGCGTGCTGGCGGCCACGAGCGGCGGCACGACGGCCAACTACACCGCGTTGTGGTGGAACCCGAACGAGTCCGGCTGGGGCGTGAACCTCAACCACCAGGGCAACATCGTCTTCGGCACGCTCTTCACCTACGACGCGAGCGGGGTCCCGCTGTGGCTCGTGCTGCCCGCCGGCAACCTGCAGTCGGGCACCACCTACTCGGGCGAGCTCTACCGCACGACCGGGCCGGCGTTCAACGCCAACCCCTTCACGCCGATCGGGCCGGGCAACCTCACGCTGGTGGGCTCGATGACGGTGACCTTCTCCGGCTCGAACGCCGCGACGCTCACCTACACCTACAACGGCACGCAGGTCACCAAGTCGATCCAGCGGCAGGTGTACGGCTCGCGCGCCGCCAACTGCACGCCCACGACGGCGAGCCGCGCCTCGGCGACGAACTACCAGGACCTGTGGTGGAACGCGAACGAGTCCGGCTGGGGAGTGAACGTGACGCACCAGGACAACATCCTGTTCGCGACGCTGTTCACCTACGACGCCGCGGGCCAGAACCTGTGGCTGGTGCTGCCGGCCGGGACCCTGCAGTCCGACGGCTCGTACCTGGGCGACCTCTATCGCACCACCGGCCCGCCCTTCAACGCGAACCCCTTCACGCCGATCAATGCCGGCAACCTCACCATCGTGGGCACCATGCGCTTGCGCTTCACGAACGGGGAGAACGGCACGCTCACCTACACTTACAACGGCACGCAGGTGACCAAGGCGATCACGCGCCAGGTGTTCTCGAGCCCGGTGCCGGCCTGCAGCTAGCCGGCTCGCGCGGCTAGCGACCGCGCAGGAGGTCTTCCGCCGCGCCAGGGGCGCCGAAATGGTACCCCTGGAACGCGTGGCACCCGTGCCCCGACAGGAATTCCCACTGGGCGCGGGTCTCCACGCCTTCGGCCACCACGGAGAGTCCGACGCTCTGCGCGAGCGCGATGACGGCGCGCGCGATGGTCGCGTCGGCGGGGTCGACGAGGACGTCGCGCACGAACGACTTGTCGATCTTCAGCTGCTGCACGGGCAGGCGCTTGAGGTACGCGAGCGATGAGTAGCCCGTGCCGAAGTCGTCCAGGGCGAAGCTCACGCCGCGCGCGCGCAGGGCGGTCATCTTCGCCACCGTTCCCTCGAAGTCGTCGAGGAGCACGCTCTCGGTGAACTCCAGCATGAGCTTGCGCGGGTCGGCCCCGGTGCGCTCCAGCGTCGCGAGCAGGCGCTCGATGAACTCCGGGTGCTTGAACTCGCGCCCGCTCACGTTCACCGCCAGGACGAGGCCGACGGTGCGCGGCTCGTCCGCCCAGCGCACGAGCTGCTCGCAGGCCGCCGCGATCACGAAGTGCCCCAGGGGCACGATGAGCCCGGTCTCCTCGGCGACCGCGATGAAGGCGTCCGGCGAGACGGCGCCGCGGGTGGGGGAAGCCCAGCGCAGCAGCGCCTCGGCGCCGAGCAGGCGCCCGTCGCGGTCGACCTGCGGCTGGTAGGCGAGGCGGAACTCGCCCTGCGCGAGCCCCTTGCGCAGGTCCGCCACCAGCTCCGCGCGCGCGTTCACGGCGCCCTGCATCTCCGGGTCGAAGAAGCGAAGCGCGTTGCCGCCGGCTTCCTTGGCCCGGTACATCGCCAGGTCGGCGCGCCGCAGCAGGTCCTCCGGGGTCTCGGCGCGGTCGCCGAAGAGGACGATGCCGACGCTCGCGGCCTGGTGATGGGCCCCGGAGGGCAGGGCGTACGGCACGCCGATGCGCGCGAGCACCGTCTCGCCCACCTGTTCCACGCGCGCGGCGGCCTCGTGCCCGCTCTCGGCCACTTCCTCCAGCATCACCACGTACTCGTCCCCGCCGAGGCGCGCGACCGTGTCGCCCTTGCGCACACAGCCCGAGAGGCGCGAGGCCACCTGGCGCAGCAGCTCGTCGCCGACGTCGTGGCCGCGGGTGTCGTTGAGGGTCTTGAAATCGTCGAGGTCGATGTAGAGGAGCGCGCCGGAGCGCCGGCTGCGGGCGCTCGCGGCGAGGGCGTGCCGCAGGCGGTCGCTCAGCAGCCGCCGGTTGGGCAGGCCGGTGAGCGCGTCGAAGAACGCAAGGCGCTCGATCTCGGCTTCCGCCTGCTTGCGCTGCGTGATGTCGGCCAGCGTGCCGATGTAGTTCGTCACCACGCCGGCCTCGTTGCGCACGGCGGTGATCCTGAGGCTCTCCGGATAGATCTCGCCGTTCTTGCGGCGGTTCCAGATCTCGCCGTGCCACGAGCCGGTGCGGTTCACGCTGTCCCACATGGCGCGGTAGAACGCCTCGTCCTGGCGGCCGGACTTGAACAGGCGCGGGGTCTGGCCCACGGCCTCCTCCGGGCTGTATCCGGTGATCTCCGTGCACGCGCGGTTCATGCGCAGGATCACGCCCCGGGCGTCGGTGACGATCATCCCTTCCTTCGCCTCGAACGCCGCGGCGGCGAGGCGCAGGTCCGACTCGACCTGCTTGCGCTCGGTGATGTCCTGCATCGTGCTCACGATGCGCGGCGGGGCGCCGTCCCCGGCATCGACGCGCTCGGCCTGGCCGTGCACCCAGCGCACGCCTTCGTCCGCGACCAGCCGGAACTCCACGGCGCACGGCTCGCCTCCCAGGACGCGGTCCCGGGCGCGCAGGACCGCCTCCCGGTCCTCGGCGTGGATGCGTTCCATGATCGCCCCCACGTCGACGGGGGCGTCGCCGGGAATCCCGAAGATGCGGTAGGCCTCGGGCGAGCCCTTGAATGTCCTGCCGTCGGTGGTGACCCAGCTGCCGATGCGGGCGACGGCCTGCGCGCGCTCGAGGTCCGCCTCGCGGGCCTTCACCTCCGCCGTGCGCCGCGCCACGAGCGATTCCAGCCCCCTGCGGTGCGCCTGCAGCTCGAGCATCAGCTTGGCGAGGTAGGCGACCAGCAGGCTCAACGCGAGCACGGCGCCCGCCATCGCCGCGCGCCGCGCCGGGCTCGACCACCCGCCGACGGGCGCCACGGACAGCGTCCAGGTCGCGTTGGGTACCTCCAGCGTCCGCTCCACGGGCTCGGTGGGCGGCCCCGCCGCGGAGACCGCGAGGGACTCCTTCTCGCCCGATTCGGGATTGCGGCGCCACAGCTCGTAGCGATAGCCCATGTCGGCGAGGTGGTCGAGGCGTGCCGGCGCCAGCGCCTCCGGGAAGCGCATCAGGACGATCGCGAACCCCCAGAACGCGGGCTTGCCCGCCGCGTCCGGGAGGAACACCGGCAGGCGGCCCGCGGTGCCCAGGCCTCCCTGCGCGAGGCGGAAGGGGCCCGCGAGCGTGAGCGCGCCGCTGTCGCGTGCGGCGATCGCCTCCCGGGTGCGCGACGGATCGCGCAGGAGGTCGTGGCCGAGGGCCTGCTCGTTGCCTGCGAGCGGATGGACCTGCGCAACGACGCCGCCGGGCGCGAGCTGGAGCGCGCTGGCTCCCGGATAGTAGGGCAGCATCTCGGCCGCCAGGGACTCGAAGTCGCGGATGGCGCCGTTGCCCTGGCGGATCATCGCCGCGAGGGCGAAGGTCGCCGAGAGGTTGTGCTCGATGGCTGCCTGCAGCGCGTGGGCGTGGTCGCCCGCCATGTCCAGCGTGCGGGCGCGGGTCTCCTCGGCCTGGTGCAGGTCCAGGCGCCAGGCGACCAGCGCCGAGCACAGCAGCGCGGCGGCGAAGACGCCCGCCACGAGGATCGGGCGTCGCGCCTCGGCCGTCCCCGCAGCGTCGCCCGGCACGCGGCCTCAGTCCGCCTTGATGCCGGCCGCCTTCACGACCGGGCCGTACTTCGCGAGATCCGCCTTCATCTGCTCGCCGAACTGCTCCGGCGTGCCGGGCGTGGCGACGATCCCGAGCTTGGCCAGGCGCTCGACCACCTCGGGCGAGGTGAGGAGCGCGTTGAGCTCCTTGTTGAGCCGGTCGATCACCGGCCGCGGCGTGCCGGCCGGCGCGAGGATGCCGACCCAGCTCGAGGCCTCGAAGTCCGGCACGCCCGCCTCGATGAAGGTGGGCGTGTTCGGCAGCGACGGCGAACGGGTGCGCGACGAGACCGCGATCGCGTGGAGCTTGCCGGCCTCCACGTGCTTGATCGCGCCCGCGACCGCCGTGTAGACGAGCGGGACGTTGCCGCCGAGCGCGTCGCTCATCGCCTGCCCGCCGCCCTTGTAGGGCACGTGCACGAGCTTCGCGCCCGCGCGCAGGTTGAGCAGCTCGCCCGCGATGTGCGGCGTGCCGCCGATTCCCGAGGTGCCGTAGGAGACGCCCTTCGGGTCCTTCTTCGAGATGTCGATGAGTTCCTTCAGCGTCTTCCCCGGGAACGAGGGGTGCGAGACGATGATGAGGGTCGCATCCCCGATCTTGCCCACGGGCGCGAAGTCCTTGAGCGTGTCGAAGGGGATCTTCGCAAAGACGTGCGGGTTGATGACCATCGTGCCGTCGAAAGCGAGCACCAGCGTGTAGCCGTCGGCGGGGGCGGCGGCGACCGAGGCCGTGCCGATGTTGCCCGAGGCGCCGGCCTTGTTCTCCACCACGACCTGCTGGCCGAGGCGGCGGCCGAGCCCCTCGGCGATGACGCGGCCGCTGGTGTCGGTCACGCCGCCGGGCGCGAAGGGCACGATGAGGCGGATGGGCTTGTCGGGATAGCCCTGCGCCAGCCCCGCGAGCGGGATGGCGAGGGCGGCGACGGTGGCGAGCAGGCGCTTGGCGAGCATGGGTCTTTTCCTCCGGTTTGTTCGCGGGTTCAGTCCGCGTGGTTCTTGTCGAAATCCCAGACGTCCCGGAACCCCATGAGGAGCGACAGGTCGCCGAATTCGTACAGCGGCTGCGGGCAGCCGGCGGTCGAGCCCGTGGCCTTCAGGTGGCCGTAGACGCCCGCCATCGCCTTCACGGAAGCGAGCATGGCCGCGATGGGGAAGATCGCGAGGCGGAAGCCCAGCGACTCGAGATCGGCCTTGGCGAGCACCGGCGTGCGGCCCTTCTCCACCATGTTGGCCACGAGCGGCAGGTCGAAGGCTCGGCCGATGGCGCGCATCTCGGCCTCGCTCTCCGGCGACTCGATGAAGAGCACGTCGGCCCCGGCCCGGGCATAGGCCTCGCCACGGCGCAGCGCCTCGTCCAGGCCCAGCGCCGTGCGCGCGTCCGTGCGGGCGATGACGAGGAAATCGCGCGAGGCGCGCGACTCCACCGCCACGCGGATCTTCCTCGCCATCTCCTCCATCGGGATCACGCGCCGGCCCGGCGTATGGCCGCACTTCTTGGGGAATTCCTGGTCCTCGAGCTGGATGGCGCTCGCGCCCGCCTCCTCGTAGCCGCGCACCGTGTGCCGCACGTTGAGCAGGCCCCCGTAGCCCGTGTCGCCGTCGGCGATGAGGGGTGCCGCCGCCTGCGAGGCGAAGGCCTTCACGCGGCCCGCCATGTCCGTGTAGGTGGCCAGTCCCGCGTCCGGGAGCCCCAGGTGCGAGGCCACGGTGCCGTAGCCGGTCATGTAGAGCGCCTCGAAGCCGAAGGTGTTGGCGAGCCGCAGCGACACCATGTCGAAGATGCCGGGGGCGACGAGGAGTTCGCGCGATTGCAGGCGCTGGCGGAGGGCGGGGGAGGGCATCGGGGAGTGCGGGAGGTCGGCCTGCCATGATAGTCGAACCGCCGCATGTCTTGACGGAACGCCCGTGCCGCGAGATCGTGGCGCGATGATCGCTTCCTTCCGCTCCGCCCGCCGCGCCGCCGCGGCCACGCTGGCGCTCGCCCTCGCCGCGTGCATCGCCTCGCCCGCGCTGGCCGCCACGGAGGCGCCCGCCCTCGCCCCCGGCCTGGTCCACCCCGGCTACCACGAGCCGCCGAAATGGTTCAAGGAGACCTTCCTCGACCTGAAGGACGACGTCGCCGAGGCCGCCAAGGCCGGCCGCCGCGTGATGGTCTACTTCTACCAGGACGGCTGCCCCTACTGCGCGAAGCTCCTGCTGGAGAACTTCGGCGACAAGGCGCTCGCCGAGAAGACGCGACGGCACTTCGACGTGATCGCGCTGAACCTCTGGGGCGACCGCGAGGTGACCGACCTCGAAGGCAAGGCCACGACGGAAAAGGCATTCGCCAAGGCGCTGCGCGTGCAGTTCACGCCCACGCTCGTCGTGCTGGACGAGAAGGGCGCGACGGCGCTCCGGTTGAACGGCTACCGCCCGCCGCACGAGTTCGACGTCGCGCTGGATTTCGCGCGGGCGGGTTCGGGGGCGGGGGCCTCGTTCACCGAGTACCTCGCCTCGCGCAAGCCCGCGCGCGCGAGCGGCCGGCTGCACGCGCAGCCCTGGCTCATGGCGCCGCCGCTCGCGCTCGCCGGTCGCGCGGAGAAACCGCTGGTGGTCCTATTCGAGCAGAAGGTGTGCGCGGCCTGCGACGAGCTGCACGGCGAGGGCTTCGCGCGGCCCGAGGTCGCCGCCCTGCTGCCGGCGTTCCGCGCCGCGCGCGTGGACATCGTCTCGCGCGAGGCCGTGACGACGCCCGCCGGCGAGGCCACCACCATGCGCGATTGGGCCCGCGCGCTCGGCATCGCCTACACGCCGAGCCTCGTCTTCTTCGATGGCGAGGGCAGCGAGGTCTTCCGCGTCGACGGCTACCTGCGTCCCTTCCACCTCGCCTCCAGCCTCGACTACGTGGCCTCGGGGGCGTACCGGCGCGAGCCCGAGTTCCAGCGCTTCATCGAGGCGCGGGCGGCCGCGCGCCGTGCCCGCGGCGAGAAGGTCGAGTTGATGAAGTAGCGCGGGCGGCGCGCTAGGGCGTGGCCGCCGCGCCGGCCTTCGGGTCGGTCACGAATGCGATCTTGCGGATTCCGGCCGACTGCGCCTGCGCCATCACCTGCGCCACGCGCTCGTAGCGCACCGAGCGGTCGCCGCGGATGTGCAGCTCCGGCTGAGGGTCCCCGGCGGCGGCCTGGCCGAGCCGCGCGCGCAGCGCCTCGTCGGAGACGGGCTGTTCGTTCCAGTGATATCCGCCCTGCGCGTCCACCGACACGCGGACCACCTGTGGCGTGTCGGGCGTGCGCCGGGCCGCGGCCTGCGGCAGGTCCAGCCGCACGGCGTGGTTGATCACGGGCACCGTGATGATGAAGACGATGAGCAGGACCAGCATCACGTCGATGAGCGGGATCATGTTGATCTCGCTCAGGACGTCCTCTCCGTGGACGTCGGAATCGCCGAAGGCCACCGCTTGCTCCTCAGGCCCGCGCCGCCACGGCCGCGAGCGGCGCGCGCCGCGGCCCCGCCTCGGAGACGCGCGCCCCGGTGACGAAGTAGGCGTGCAGGTCGTGGGCGAAGCGGTTGAGCTTGTGCAGCACGCCCTTGTTGCCGCGCACGAGGGCGTTGTAGCCCAGCACGGCGGGGATCGCGACCGCGAGGCCCAGCGCCGTCATGATGAGCGCCTCCCCGATGGGGCCGGCCACCTTGTCGATCGTGGCGGCGCCCGCCTCCCCGATGCCCAGCAGCGCGTGGTAGATGCCCCACACCGTGCCGAAGAGCCCCACGAAGGGGGCTGTGGCGCCGACGGAAGCGAGGATGCCGAGCCCCGACTGCAGGCGCGCCGTGAAATCGTCGATCGCATTCCTGAGCGAGCGCGTCACCCAGTCGCTCACGTCGAGGCTGTCGTGCAGCTGGCCGGGCGCACCGCCGTCCAGGTGCAGGATGTGGTGGGTGGCATCGCGCCCCTCCAGCGCGAGCGCGCGGAAGGGGTTGTCGTCGGCCGCGCGGGTCACCCCCTCGAGTTTCGCCAGGCCGTCGGCGAAATCGGCGCTGTGCCAGAAGCCCTCGCAGCCGCGCGCCTGCGCGCGGTGGCGGCGCAGGTTCACGGCCTTGATGGCGATGACGATCCACGAGACCACGGACATGGCGAGGAGCACGATCACGACGGTGCGCGTGATCCCGTCGCCCTGGTGCCAGACGTGGGAAAGGCCGAAGGGGGTTTGCATGGCTACTCCAGGACGAATTGGACGGGGATGTTGAACCACATGGCCTCGGGCGTGCCGCCGCGCCGGCCGGGCACGTACTTCCAGCGCAGCACGGCGCGCAGCGCCGCCTGGTCGAGCCGCTCGAAGCCGCTCGAGGTGCGGACCTCGGCCTGCGCCGCGGCGCCGTCGACGCCGATCAGCACGCGCAGCACCACGCGCCCCTGCTCGCCGAGCCGGCGGCTCGACCGCGGGTACTCCGGCGGCGGGTTGTCGAGATACGCGGCGCTCGCGCTCGGCAGCTCCACCTTCGGCGGGGCGGGTGGCGCGGCGGGCGCGGCCGCGACCTCGCTTCGCGCGGGGGAGGGCGGGGAGCTTTCCGGCACCGCCGCCGGGGCCGGGGGCAGGGGTTCCGGCGATGGCGCGGCGGCCGGCAGCGGGGAAGGCTCGGGTGCGGGCTTGCGCGGGGCCGCCTCGTGCTTCACCTCGCGCGGCGCGGGCTTCGGCGCCGGCTCGGGCGCCTCCGGGCGCGGGGCGGGCGCGGCGAGGTCCACGGATTCGGCGACGACCATGGCCGGGATGATCATCTCGTCCCGAAGCGGTTGCGCACCGGCCGCGAGCGCCGCGAGCACGCCGGCGTGCGCGGCGAACACGGCGCCGCCGATCAGGCTGTTGCGGGTCTTCTCCCTCATGGCCGCGACGGCGCCTCCACCAGCCCCGCATCGCGCAAGTCCGCCACGCGGCGCTTGCCGCACAGCGCCATGGCGGCCATGAACTCGTCGAGCAGCAGGCGCAGCACGTGCGCCACGCCCGCCGCCCCGGCGTTGGCCAGCCCGTGCAGCACGGGCCGGCCGACGAGGACCGCGTCCGCGCCGAGGGCGAGCGCCTTCACGACGTCGGTGCCGCGCCGGATGCCGCCATCGACCAGCACCGGGACGCGGCCGTCCACGGCGGCGACGATTTCCGGCAGCACGGTGGCTGTCGCGGGCAGGGTGTCGAGCACGCGGCCGCCGTGGTTGGAGACGATGATGCCCGCCGCGCCGGCTTCGAGGGCGAGCGCGGCGTCGGCTGGATGGGTGATGCCCTTGAGGAGCACCGGCAGCGTCGACTCGGACGCGAGCCACGCGACCTCGTCCCAGGTCGCGGCCTGCTGGACCAGCGCGGCGAGCTTCGCGCCTTTCGCGACCGGGGGCACGTGCGGGCTCTCGAGGCCGGGCGGCAGCGTGAAGCCCGCACGGCGCTCGGCGTCGCGAACGCCCTGCACGGGTGCGTCCACCGTGAGGACGATGGCCTCGTAGCCGGCCCGCTGGGCGCGGTCGACCAGTTCGCGCACCCAGGCGCGGCTGCCCAGCCAGTAGAGCTGGAACCAGAGCGGCCCGCGATCGGGATCGGGAAGGCTCGCGCGCGCCACCTCCTCGAGCGGCGTGCCGCTCTGGGTTGCGAGCACCAGGCCCACGCCGAGGGCGGCGGCGGCGAGCGCCGTGCCGCGCTCGGCGTCGGGGTGGGCGAGGCCCTGGTGCGCCATGGGCGCCACGAGGACCGGCGCGGCCATCGCGCGGCCGAGGAGCGCGGTGCGCGGATCGAAGCCGGAGAGGTCCGCCAGCACGCGGGGGCGCAGCCGGATCGCCTCCCACGCCGCGCGGTTGGCGTGCAGCGTGATCCCGTCGGCGGCACCCCCCTCGAAGTATGCCCAGGTGCGCGCGTCGAGCGAGCGGCGCGCGTGCTCGCCGTGGTCGGCGAGCGTCACGAGGCCCGGGGGGAGGTTCAGGTGCTTGCCCATTGCCGCAGCAGGTTGTGGTAGATGCCCGTGAGCGCGGTCGCCTCGGCCGTCTCGCCGTGGCGCTCGCGCAGCTTGAGCAGGTTCATGTCGAGGTCGAAGAGCAGGCGGCGCCGCTCGTCGCTGCGCACCATGCTCTCGATCCAGAAGAAGCTCGCGAGGCGCGCCCCGCGCGTGACGGGGGTGACCTCGTGAACGCTCGTGCCCGGGTAGAGCACGGCGTCGCCCGCCGGGAGCTTCACGCGCCGGCTGCCGAAGGTGTCCTGCACCGTGAGATCGCCGCCGTCGTACTCGGCCGGGTCGGCGAGGAAGATCGTGCAGGAGATGTCGGTGCGGACCCATTCCTGCGTCGCCCGCGAGTGCAGCACGGCCCCGTCGACGTGCGGGCCGTAGCGCGGCGCCTCGGGGTCGTAGCGGTTGAAGAGGGGGTTGAAGACGCGCCGCGGAAGGGCGGCCGAGAAGAAGACCGGGTCGCGGCGCACGGCCGCGAGCACCAGGGCCTGCAGCTTCGCGGCCTGGGCGCTCTCCTGCGCGAGCTGGCGGTTCGCCTTCTGCGCGACCGCCTGCCCGCCGGCGCTCGTGCGGCCATCCACCCAGGGCGCGTCGTCGCCCAGCAGGGCGCGGGCCTCGCGGATCTCGTCGGGGGTGAGGACGTTCTTCAGGTGGATGAGCATGGCGTCGGGGGCAGGCGGGTCGGGGTCAGAACGCGGCCTTCAGCGAGAGCTGCACCGCGCGCGGCGCGCCCGGGGCGTAGAAGCCGCGGTAGAGGGAGTCGGCGTAGAGCCTGTCGCCGAGGTTGGTCACGTTCAGCTTGAGCGACAGGTCGTCGTTCACCAGGTACTCGGCCATGGCGTCGGCCGTGGTGAACGCCGGCGCGAGGACGTGGCGCGCGCCCTCGGGGTTCTGCTCGCCGCGGTGGTTGAGGCCCAGGCCCAGGCGAACCTTCGACGAGACGCGGTAGGTCGTCCACAGGCTCGCGCTGTGCTTCGGCGTGAGGCCCGGCCGGTCGCCCTGCACCTGCGCGCCGGTGCCGGCGGCGTTGAGGTTGACGTTGCTGCGGTCGATCTTCGCGCTGGGGATCCAGGTGTGGTTGTAGAACACCTCCCACCGCGGCGTGATCCGCCCGGCCACGTTGATCTCCAGGCCCGAGGCGTGGCGCTTGCCCGAGAGCAGGTTCTGCTGCGCGGCCGTGTCGGGATCGGTGTTCCTCTCGTTGTACTTCTCGGCGCGGAACGCGGCGACGGCGAGCGAGAGGCTGTTCGCGAAGAGCTCGAACTTGCCGCCCACCTCGAAGTTGCGGCTCTTCTCGGGCGGCGTGTTGGCGTCGCGCAGGTTGGGGTTCCCCGGCGTGAACTGGTAGGTGTCCCCGGAGGTGTTGTACGAAGTGCCCCAGGAGGCGTACCACGAGGTGTTCGCGTCGGGCTGGAAGAGCAGGCCCACGCGCGGGCTCCACAGGCCCTCGGTCGTGTCGAAGGTCGTCGACGGGGTGACGGTGCCGTTGGGCGCCGTCGTCGCGGCCGTCACGTAGGAGGCCTTGAAGCGGTCGTAGCGGATGCCCGCCACCGCCTTGATCGCGGCGCCGAGGCTCACCGTGTCCTGCACGAAGAGGCCGGCGTTGTCGGCCTCGAAGGTGTTCCAGTTGGGCGTGCCGCGCGTGTCGTCGCGCGAGTCGCCGTCGTTGGGCATGCCCACGGTGGTGCGCAGGCCGCTCTGCGCGCCGGCGAAGTTGTTGGCGCGCTTCGCGTCCTCGAAGGAGAGATCGATGCCCGCGATGAGCGAGTGGCGGCCGAGCGTCGCGGTGAGCTCGCTTTGCAGCTGCGTGAGGTCGGTCTCGGCCTTTCGCCCCTTCGGCGTGCGCTGCAGCAGCGTGTCGGCGCTGATCGTGTCCGGCGTCACGGCGACGCCGCCGGGCTGCTGGGCCGCCGGCACGAAGCCGATCACGCTCGACCACAGGTCGCGCTCGTAGCGGCCGTGGCGCAGCGTGGTCTTCAGCTCCGTCCTCGCGTCGAAGCGGTGGAGGTGGGAGGCGGTCGCGTAGGCGGTCCCGGTGCGCAGGTAGTCGCTCGCGAGGCCGTAGTAGTTCTTCGCGGGGAGCGAGGGCTTCAGGCGGCCGTCGACGAGGAACCACGGGTGGTTGTAGAGCGGGCGGCCGTCGGTGTCGAGGTAGTAGGCGCCGAGCGAGAACTCGTCCTTGAGGCCGATGCCCCAGCGGAACGTCGGCGCGATGCCCTTCTTCTCGACCTTGGCGCCGTAGTTGTCGGCGTGGTGGCCGAGGACGTTCAAGCGCAGCGCGGCGTCCGCGCCCGTGCGCACGTTGAAGTCGCCCGTGAGGCGCGCTTCCCGGCCGCTGCCCAGGGTGAGGTCGGCTTCCTGGCGCGTGACGAGGAAGGGCTGCTTGGAGACCTGGTTCACCACGCCGCCGGTGGAGCCCTTGCCGAAAAGCATGGAAGCGGAACCCTTGAGCACCTCGATGCGGTCGTGGTTGAAGGTGTCGCGCTCGATCAGGGGCGCGTCCTTCAGGCCGTCCGCGTAGATGTCGCCCGCCTGCCCCAGCGAGAAGCCGCGCAGGCGGATGTCCTCCTCCCCGGTCTCGCCGGCGAGGAAGGAGACGCCGGCGACCGTCTTAAGCACCTCGCGGAAGTCGTCGAGGTTGCGGTCGTCGATGAGCATTTCGGTCAGCACGGTCACCGACTGCGGCACGTCGCGCAGGGCCTGCCTGCCCTTGGCCGTGGTCGTCTCCTTCGCGCGCAGCGTCGACTTGGCCTTCGTCTCCTCGGGCCCAGGCTGCTCCTTCACGGTGACGGGGGGAAGGCTCTTTCCGGAGTCGGCGGGCGCCTGGGCCAGCGCACCCATGGAGCCCGCGAGCAGGAGGGCGCCCAGGGGCAGGACGCAGGGGGTTTTCGGGGTTGCGGCAGCCGCGGGCGGGCGACCGGAAGGACGGGACTTGGCCAAGGGTGTTCTCCTCGTGTGAGCGCTGGCGGATGGAGCTGGCTCGCGGAGGACCGCTGGCTGGCAAGGCGCGGAATTGCTTGCAAATGCGAACAATTCGCAATACGATAGTACCCACGACTCACCCGGAAATCAAGCCTTGAGCGACCGCAAGCCCCTTCCGACGCACGACCGCGAGGCCCCGGCACCTGCCGGCGCCCCGACCGCGGGCCCCGTCCGGATCGCCAGCCGCGCCCTCTTCGGCGACGCGAGCCTCGTGCTGATCGAGCACGAGGGCGAGACCTACTCGTTGCGCCGCACGAGGCTGGGCAAGCTCATCCTCACCAAGTGATCCCGCGACCCGGAGGCCCCATGCGCGAACTGCCCGACTTCCTCGAACCCCAGGCCCTGTTGGCCGGGACCCTCTGCCTCATGAGCTGCCCCCAGTCCGGCGAAGCGCCGGTGTTCGTGCGCCGCATCGTCGCCAACCTCGAGAAGCTCGCCGGCCACCCGGCGCTCTCGGCCGAAATGCGCACCGTGTGCCGGCGCCTCGCGGCGCAGTGGGAGGAGCGGCTCGCGGGGACGGCGGGCGGGCATGGACCGGCATCCGTTCACTGAGGCCGCGGAGGCGGGCGTGGACTGCCTGCTCGCCTCGACCCTCTACCTCATGAGCCGGCATGCGGCTTCGCCCTGCCCGCGGCTCGCGCGCATGGTCGGCAGGCACCTCGCCGCCGTCGCCGCGCACCCGCAGTGCGGCGCGCTGGTGCGCGAGACGTGCCGGCGCGCGGCCGACGAATGGCAGGGGCAGGCGGACGCATGCCCCCTCGGATATGCCGCACCGCCTTGCGGAAGCGCGCTTCCCCCGGGGAACTAGAGGCGGTCGAAATCGGCCGCCATGCGCCGCCGCAGGACCGCGTCCGGCAGCCGGCCCGCGAGTGCGCCGATGTCCTCGCGCATGTGGGCCGGGCTCGTCGTCGCGGGAATGGCGCAGGTGACGGCCGGGTGCGAGACCACGAACTTGAGGAATGCCTGCGCCCAGTTGGCGCAGTCGATGTCGCGCGCCCAGCCCGGCAGCGCCTTGCCCTTCACGGCGCCGAAGAGGGCGCCCCCGTCGAACGGGCGGTTCACGATCACGGCCGCGCCGCGGTCCTGCGCGAGCGGCAGGAGGCGCTTCTCGGCGTCGCGGTCGGCGAAGGAATAGCTGAACTGCACGAAGTCGAGGCGCTCGCGCCGCATGGCGGCTTCCAGCGCGTCGTGGCGGCGCCCGTGGGAGGTGGTGATGCCGAGGTAGCGGATGCGGCCGGAGGCCTTCCACTCCTTGAGCGTGGCGAGGTGCGTCTCCCAGTCCAGCATGTTGTGCACCTGCATGAGGTCGAAGCGGCGCACGCCCCAGTGGGCGAAGGACTCCTCCATCTGCCTCACGCCCAGGAACCGGGTGGGCGTCCACACCTTGGTCGCGTTGAACACGCGCGCCGGCCGTGCCTTGGGCACGAGCTCCCCGAGGGCGGCCTCCGCATAGCCGTACATGGGCGACGAGTCGAGAAGCGTGCCCCCGCCGGCGAAGAACTCGCGCAGCACGGCGAGGCGCGCGTCGCGATCGGCGCCGGGGGCCACGTCGAAGGTGAGCCAGGTCCCCATGCCGATGGCGGGAATGCGCTCGCCCGTGGCGGGGATGGGCCGCTCCAGCACCGGCGCCAGGGCGGCGGTGACGGGCAGGAGCGCTGCGCCGGCGAGCGCGGCGAGGGCCTGCAGGGCATTGCGTCGGTCAATGGGCGCGAAATCGCGCATGGCGGGTGGCTCCGGAGGCTCCCCGAGGCGGGCCTCCCGGCGTAGGATGGTCGCACCCGTTTCCGGTTCCAGGAGGAGAAAAAGAAATGATCGACCGTCCCGTGGGCGATGTCCTCAAGGGCAAGCCGAGTGCCAGCCTGTTTTCCGTGGCCTCCACCGCGACCGTCTCGGAAGCCGTGGCGCTGATGGACGAAAAGGGGCTGGGCTCCGTGCTCGTGCGCGATGCCGGCGGCCGCATGGCCGGGATCTTCACCGAGCGCGACCTGATGCGCCGCGTGGTGCGGCAGGGGCGCGACCCGAAGACGACCGCGATGTCCGCGGTCATGTCGCCGGAGGTGCGCCAGGTGCCCGCGACGGAATCCATCGTCGAGACGCTGCGCATCATGGTCGAGCACGGCTACCGCCACATGATGGTGTCGGACGGCGGCAAGCCCGCCGGCGTGGTCTCGATCCGCGACCTGATGCGCTGGCTCATCCTGCCGGACGAGCCCATCGCCCACGAAGGGCGGCGCGGCGAGATCCGCACCCGCGCCCTCGATGCGGTGGAGACCCTGAAGCAGGGTTAGGCGCGGGTCGCTTCGGCGGGCGCCGGCGCCTCGGCGCAGGCCACGCGGTTGCGGCCTTCGCGCTTGGCGCGGTAGAGCGCGGCGTCGGCGCGGTCGATGAGGGCCTCGACCTCCTCGGGGCCCTCGGCGATGCCCAGGCTCGCCGTGACCGGGACGTCGGCACTGGGCAGGGGGACGGGAAAGGCCTCGATGGCGGCGCGCAGCTTCCCGGCCACGCGGGCGGCTTCCGCGAGCGGCGTGTCGGGCAGCAGGATCACGAACTCCTCCCCGCCCCAGCGGCAGCACAGGTCCGAGCGGCGCAGGCTCGTGCGGATGAGGTTGCCGGCGTGGTGGATGGCGATGTCGCCGGCGACGTGGCCGTGCGTGTCGTTGATCCGCTTGAAGTGGTCGAGGTCGAGCACGATCGCCGACATCGGCAGCGCGTTGCGGCGGCAGTAGTGCGCGGGCGCCTGCGCCGCCTCGAGGAAGGCGCGCCGGTTCGAGAGGCCCGAGAGCGCGTCGGTGCCGGCCATGCGCTCGGCGGCCTCCTTGGCCTCGCGCAGCTCGTAGGTCATCACGAAGTTCTGCTCCATCGCCTGCGAGAGCACGCGCGTGGCGCGGATCGCCGAGAGGCAGAAGAGGAGCACCGCGAGCCCGAGCCAGAGCCCCGGCCGCCCCTCGAAGGCGATCAGCCAGGCCGAGGCCGGCAGCAGCAGCACGCCGATGGTGGCGAGCGCCAGCCATCGCACCGCCGAGTACACCGAGAGCGCGCCCCCGGCCATGCCCACCAGGATCACGAGCGTGATCGCCTGGTGCAGGAAGGAGTCCTTGGGCATGATCCAGACCGCCCCGAGGCCCCACGCCAGGGTCGCGGCCATGAGCGTCGTGAAGTAGGGCCGCTCCCACGCGAGGAGCGCCGCGCCCGCCGGCGCCTTGACGCGGTAGGCGGCGAAGAGAGCGAGGCGCGCGAGGGAAGTGCCCACGACGAGGCTCATCCACAGCACGACGGCCTCGTGGCGCGCCGCCGGCCACAGGAGCAGGGCGAGGAGGCCCGCCACCGCGACGCTGATGAAGAGGGCGGGGAAGGACTGCCAGTAGAGGAGCTGCAGGCGGTCGGCGCGGACCCGGTCGCGCATGGTGACCGGGTCCGCGCCTTCCTGCGGTGCGTCTTGTGCGATGGCTGCCACGATTCCCTGTTGGCCTGCGCCCGCGGGTGCTTTGCCCGGGGCGTCCTGCGGCTCGAAGGCGGAAACTAGCAGGAAACCCGGGCCTGCGGGCCCTCCGGTTGCAGGTGCAATGCCGCGGAGGCGCCCGGCCGGGCGGGATTTTGCCGGACGCCCGCCCTTTGCTATAATTGCCGACTTCGCGCCCGTAGCTCAGTTGGATAGAGTACCTGGCTACGAACCAGGGGGTCGTGGGTTCGAATCCTGCCGGGCGCGCCAGTTGTATCGAGGGGCCAGTCGAGAGACTGGCCCCTTTTGTTTCGCGGGCGTGCCGGACCATACGCTTGCCGCGTATGCGCTTGCAGCGTATAGTCCTGCGATGGTGTTCGTCGAATTGACCCCGTTTGCCGAATTTCGACAGGGTCACTGGACCGACGAGGAGTTCAGGGCATTCCAGAGCTTCCTGCTTGTTTCGCCCGAAGCTGGCGACCTGATTCCGGGGGGCGGTGGGCTGCGAAAGGTACGCTGGGCCGCGCAAGGCCGTGGCAAGCGCGGAGGCTCAAGGATCATCTATTGCTGGATGGTGCCCAGGAGCCAGATTTACCTGATCTATGGGTACGTGAAGAGCGAGCGAGAAGATCTGACCCCACGTCAGGTGAAATTGCTCGCGGACCTGACGAGGGATCTGAAGAATGGATAAGGAGCACTTCGATCAGTTGATCAAAGGCGTTCGCGAGATGAAGCGGCACCTGGCAGGCAAACCCGTTCGTGGCATCAAGGTGACGGACCTCGAGGAACCCGATGTCCGGGCGATTCGCGAGGCTGCGCGGATCAGCCAGTCGCAGTTCGCGAAGTTGATCGGCGTGAACCTCCGCACCCTGCAGAACTGGGAGCAACGCCGAACCCGGCCGACGGGGCCGGCGCGAGCGCTCCTGAAGATCGTGGCATCGGACCCGAAATCGGCGATCGAAGCGCTGCACGCCTAGGTTCCCCGTGGTGGCCCGGCCTTTGACCGGGCGCTCGCCGCGGTGCTACCGTTTTCCCGTCACCGCGAGAGGTTCCCATGCCCACCCGAATCGATTTCGCCACGCTCTCCCTGATGGACGCCCTCGATCTCGCCACCCTGATCGAGGTGGAGGCATACAAACGCTACACGCAGTTCGCCGAGCGGCTCGGCAGCCGTGCCGACGACGACGCCGGCGCGGTCTTCGAATCGATGGCCGTGAACGAGAACAAGCACGGCGAGCAGCTCACCGAGCGCCGGCTGGCCCTCTTCGGCGCCACACCGCCCCGCGTGAAGCTGGACGACATCTTCGACGTGGAGGCGCCGGACGTCGGCGCGACCCGCTGGAACATGTCGACGCGCAGCGCCTACCAGGTGGCGCTCGCCGCCGAGGAGAAGGCCTTCGACTTCTACGACCGGGCCCTGCGCCACGTGGAGCACCCCGAGGTGAAGGCGCTCTTCGAGGAGCTGCGCGAGGAGGAGGCCGAGCACGTCCGGATGGTGAAGGACATCCTCGCGAAGCTGCCGGCTTCGGCCGCCGTCGACCTCGAGGACGAGGACGCGGAGCCCGGGAAGCTCGCCCCGCACCGCTACGGCATGGATTCCTGAGGCGCTACTCCCGGAACTGCACGGCGAGCATCTCGCCGCGCGCGCACGGCTTGCCGCCGGCGAGGAGCGAGAGCGACACCTGCACCTTGCGGCCGTCGATCGATTCCAGCCGGCCGCGGATCTCGAGCTCCACCCCGACGGGCGTGGGGCGCAGGTACTCCACCTTCAGCGACGCGGTGACGAAGCGCATGAACTCGCCGCCGTCGCCCATCTCGCGGCCGACCGCGCGGTAGGCAAAGGCCGCGGCCGAGGCCGTGCCGTGGCAATCCAGCAGGGAAGCGACCATGCCGCCGTAGGCGTGGCCGGGCACGCCGCCGCTGAACTCCGGGCGGACGGTGAAGCGCGCGACCGTCTCCTCGCCGTCCCAGAAGCTCTTCAGGTGGTGGCCGTGCGGGTTGCTCCGGCCGCAGCCGTAGCAGTGGCTGAACTTCTCCGGATAGCGGTCCTGGAACGCGGCAGGCGCTTGCGCGTCCGCGGGGCGGCTCACGCGACGAGGATCCGCTGCGTCGGGTTGTCGACGACGACCGGGCTCTCCCAGTAGGCGAGATCCGGCGCCACGCCGTACTTCCCGGTGACGAACGCGCGCCACTCGGGGGTGTAGAGGGCATCGGCCGCCGCTCGCGACTCCCAGAGGTAGATGCCGCCGACGGTCATGCCGTCCTCGGAAAGCACGTAGTACTTGCGGATGAGCCCGGGCTGCGACTGGTAGCGCGGCGCCGTGCCCTGGAAGATGGCGCGGGCCTCGTCGACCGTGAGGCGCTTCGGCAACCGGAACGTGGCGATGGCGGTGATCATGGGGCTCCCCTTTCTGGCGCTCCCCGAGTCTGCCAGAATTCCCGCACCGGCGATCTTCGTGACCAGCGAGGGCCCATGGCAAGCGACCGCGACACCCCGTTGCCGACCGGCGAGCCGACGCGGGCCCTCGCCTGCCCGTGCTGCGGGATCGGGACCCTTCCTCAGCGCGGCGCCGGTGACGAGTGCACGATCTGCGAGTGGCGCGACTGGCGCGGGCAGAACGAGCACTACCCGGACCGCGTGGTGAAGGGGCAGAACTTCGGCCTGAGCCTGGCGCAGGCCCGCACGGAGTACCGGGTCTACGGCTCGCTCGACCGCTCGGCCTACACGCCCAACGAGGTGCCCGTGCGCAAGCGGGTGGTCAACGGGCTCATCGCGCTGGCCATCCTGGCCTACGCCGGGTTCAGCGTGTGGTTCGGCACGATGGTCGTGCCGGGCAATGCCCGTTACGGCGGCGGCGCGCTCGTGCTGGAAGACGGCGCCGAGATCTGGCTGATGTCGGCCGCCGCATTGTCCGCGGCGATGTACGGCGTGCTGTCGATCGTCGACCACTACGACCGGCGGCGCAACGAGCACCACTACCAATGGGCCGTGAAGGCGTCCTTCGTGCTGATGGCGGTCTTCATGGGCCTGGCGATCGCCGCCAAGCTCTATCGCGAGGACGGCTTCTGGGGCGGTGTGGCCGGCGGCATCGGCATGCTGGTCATCGCGGGCGCGGTGCTGGTGCGGATGACGCAGGAGGACCGGATCGAGTACTGAGCGCGCCGCCGCGCGCGCTCCGTCAGTTCCGGCACACCGTCGCCGGTATCGCGAACGCCTGCCGCGTGATGGGCTTGGACTGCGTGACGCCCGCGTAGGTGTAGGTGAAGGTGCCTGTGTCCGCGTCCGTGAAGGCGAGCGACACGGTGCCCACTTCGTTGGCGAGCACGGCGCCGCCGTTCCAGGGGTTGGCGCTGAAGGCCGGGCCCGTGGTGCGGTAGAGCGCGCCGGAGTAGCCGCTGCCGGTCCGCACGAGCGCGGGGGCGACGAGCCACAGGCCGCGCCCATCGGCGTCGTAGGTGAACCAGGTCGCGAAGAGGATATCGCCCTGGTGGTCCACGTTGAGCCCCCAGCCCGACTCGGCGCCGCCCGGCGTCCACCACAACGCGCGGTAGTTGGGGCTCGATCCCGCCGCGCCGCCCACGGCGCAGGCCGGCTGCGTGGGCGAGAACACCTGCCGCGTGATGGGTTTCGACTGCGACACGCCGTTCACCACCCACGCGAAGGTGCCGTTGTCGCCGTCGGTGAAGGTGAAGGTGGCGGTGCCGACCTCGATGGGCACGACCTGCGCGGGATTGAACGGCACGGCATTGAAGGCCGGGCCGGTCGTGCGGTAGAGCGTGCCGGACCACGAATTGCCCGCGCCCTTGGCGCCGGCGGGCATCACGAGCCACAGGCCGCGGCCGTCCGTGTCGTAGGTGAACCAGGTGGCGAAGAGGATGTCGCCCTGCTGCGTGAGGTTCACGCCCCAGCCCGATTCCGAGCCGGCCGGGGACTTCCACCAGAGCCCCTGCACGTTGGGCGTGGCGGTCGCAAGCGTGGCCGCCGTGTACTTGTCCATGAAGGTCGCGATGGTGTCGAGGTAGGTCGCGTCGATGCCGTTGAAGAGGTGGTAGCCGCAGCCGGCATTGGTCCCGCCCGAAAGTGCCGCGCGCTCCCGCACCACGGCGCCGGTGAGGGCGTTGAACGTCGCCGACCCGAACGCGAACGTGTCGAGCGTGTGGTAGACGACCTGCGCATGGCGGCGGATCTGCGCGGCCTGCGAGCCGGGGCGGTCGGGCGCGTTGAAGATCACGCCGCCGGGGATCTCCGCGGGCAGCGAGACGCCCAGGCTCGTCACCGACCCTGTCGCCGCGCTGCCGCCCACCACCCACACCGGCACGACGTGTCGGGCGCGCGCCCAGCGGATCGCCTCGAGGATGCCGGTGGCGTTTCGCACCGTGCCGGCGCGCGTCGCGTCGATGAGCGCGACCGCATAGCCGCGGTCGGCGAGCCCTTGGCGAACGCGCGCCAGCGGGTTGCAGCCCGCCACGGTGGTGATCATCGCGCCGTTGTCCTGGATCCCCATGATGCCGTCGCCGCCGGGCACCGAGACGACGATGGCCTTGGGCGCGTCCGGCGCGACGAAGAGGAAGCGCTGACTGTCGCCATCGGCGCCGAACGGGACGTCCACCACGGTCGTGGTCGTCGCGGCGAGCGCGGGCGAGGCGAGGACGGCAAGGCAGGCGAGTGCGGCGGCGAGAGGGTTCATCGTCGTCATGGCGATCCTGTCAGGGTCACGGCGCTCGAGGGGCGGGTGTCGGCCCCCGCCTTCGCGGAGAAAATGTAGCACAGGGTTCGCCGCCGGCAACCGGTACGATGGCGGGGTAGCCAGCCCCCGAGCCGACCCGTGGATCCCGCCTCCCTTCGCGCCGCCGTCGAGGCCGCCATCGCCGCCGCCGCCCCGGGCACGGACGTCTCGCGCCTCGCGGCCGACCGTCCCCTGCGCGAGCAGGTCGACCTCGACTCGCTGGACTGGCTGAACGTCGTCACCGCGCTGGGCGAGCGGCTGGGCATCGCGATCCCGGAGGCCGACTTCGGTCGCCTCGAGACGCTGGAGGCGATCCTGGGCTACCTCGCGCCGCGCATGGCGCGCCCGGGCCCTTCGGCGGCGCCCGCCTCAGCGGAGCTTCCCACCGCGCGGCACCGGGTCCGCGGCACGGAGGTGGAGATCCGCCCCATGCGCGCCGACGACAAGCGCCTGGAGGCCGACTTCGTGCGGCGGCTCTCCAGCGAGTCGCGCTATGGGCGTTTCATGGCCACGGTGCGGGAGCTCTCGCCCGCGAAGCTCGCCTACCTCACCGACGTCGACCAGGCGCGCCACGTGGCGCTCGTCGCCATCGTGGACCCCGGCGGCGCGCCCGCCATCGTGGGCGTGGTCCGCTACGTCGTGGACCCGGCGGGCAGGAACTGCGAGTTCGCGATCGCGATCGACGACGGCTGGCACCACTCGGGGCTGGCCGGCATTCTCATGGGGCACCTGGTCGAGGTCGCGCGCGCCCGGGATCTCGAGGTGATGGAAGGCTTCGTGCTCGCGGCCAACTCGGCGATGCTGCACCTTGCTCGCCAGCTGGGCTTTGCCTCGCACCATGACCCCGGGGACAGGGACACCGTCCGCGTGGCATTGGACCTTCGGCACCGGTGAGGACCCTTCCGGCGCCGCGTTTGATCATTCTCAGCCCGGAGCACCTTCCCGGCGGTAAGCTTCGACCAAAAACGACCGGCATACCCCCCCAACCCACGAAAAGGAGTCCCGCATGAAAACCTGGTTCATACGCCTCGCCGCGAGCCTCGCGGCCACCCTGGGCCTCGCGGGCGCGGCTTTCGCCGTCGAGCCCCTGGTGGACACCGCCTGGGCCATCGCCAACGTCGGCAAGCCCGGCGTCGTGTTCGTCGACTTCCAGTCCTCGAAGGACTACGCCGACGGCCACATCCCCGGCGCCATCAACACCAACTACGGCAAGGACGGCTGGCGCGCCGAGCGCAAGGGCGACAAGGTGCCCGACATGCTGCCCGCGGACCTGGGCCCCCTCGCCCAGATGATCGGCACGAAGCTGGGCATCGACAACGACACGCACGTCGTCCTCGTGCCGCAAGGCAACACGGCGCTGGACGTCGGCCAGGCCACGCGCGTGTACTGGACCTTCAAGGTGATGGGCCACGACAAGGTCTCCATCCTCGATGGCGGGATCGCCAAGTACTCCGAGAACGAGAAGGCGCCGATGAAGCAGGGCCTCGAGAAGGCGGCCCCGAAGACCTTCAAGGTGAACCTGCGCAAGGAGATGCTCGTCACGATGGACGACGTGAAGAAGGCGCGCGCCGCCGGCACGCTCCTCGTCGACAACCGCCCCGAGGACCAGTTCGTCGGCATCGGCAAGCACCCCAAGGCGCCGGTGAGCGGCACGATCGCCGGCTCGAAGAACCTGCCCAACCAGTGGCTCACGAAGAACGGCGGCGGCGAGTTCCGCAGCAAGGCGCAGCTGGAGAAGCTCTACGCCTATGCCGGCGTGCCCACCACGGGCGAGCAGGTCAACTTCTGCAACACCGGGCACTGGGCCTCGGTCGGCTGGTTCGCCTCCAGCGAGATCCTGGGCAACAAGCAGGCCAAGGTGTACGACGGCTCGATGGTGGAGTACACGCTGCTCAAGGGCGAAGGCGTCGAGGCGAAGGTGAAGCTCGACTGACGCCGTTCCCGGCGCGATCGAAGGGGGCTCCTCGGAGCCCCTTTTTCATGGCGGGTTGACCCACGTCACCCGGCGTCGCGTGGGCGCGCGCCGGGCTGGTGGTATGGTGGGAATGACCGACCCGACCCGAAGGACGCCCTTGCCCGCCAACCTCCGCAAGCCCCGCATCGGCCTCGCGCTCGGCAGCGGGTCCGCGCGCGGCTGGTCGCACATCGGCGTGATCCGGGCGCTCGAGCGCCAGGGTGTGGTCGCCGACATCGTCTGCGGCACCTCGATCGGGGCGCTGGTGGGCGCGGCGCACGCAGCCGGCGAGATCGACCGGCTGCACGACTGGGTGAAGGGCCTCAAGTGGCAGGCCGTCGTCGGCATGATCGACCTGCGCATGGCCGGCGGCCTCATCGCGGGCGGCAAGCTGGTCGACTTCTTCCGCGCGCACTTCCGCGACGAGGGGATCGCGGCGCTGGCGAGGCCCTTCGGGTGCGTGGCCACGGAGCTCGCGAGCGGCCGCGAGATCTGGCTGCGCGAGGGGCCGGTGATCGACGCCGTGCGCGCGTCGATCGCGCTCCCGGGCCTCTTCACGCCGGTGGAGCGCGACGGGCGCCTGCTCGTCGACGGCGGCCTCGTGAACCCGGTGCCGGTGTCCCTGTGCCGCGCCATGGGCGCCGATATCGTGATCGCCGTGGACCTCAACTGGGACCTCATCGGGCGCCGCCACTGGGTGGAGGAGGCCGCCGTGCCGGAGCCGCCACCGCAGGAGGAGGGCGTGTTCGCCTCCTGGCTCGCGCGGCTGCGCGCCTCGCGGCGAAACGGCGCGGAAGGCGCGGAGGCCGACGCGCCGTCGCTCCTCGAGGTCCTCTCGACCAGCCTCAACATCATGCAGGTGCGCATCACGCAGAGCCGCCTCGCGGGCGAGCCCGCCGACGTGATGATCCGACCGCGCCTCTCGGGCATCGCGGCGATGGACTACCACCGCGCCGAAGTGGCGATCGCCGAGGGCGAGCGCGCGGCCGGGCGGGCCATGCCGTACCTCGCGGAACTGCTGGGCGGGGGCTCGCGGTGAGGGCCTTCGCGATCCGCAAGGGCCTTCTCGCGCTGGGGGCGGCCGCCGCGGCGCTGCCCGCCGGCGCCCTGCCCACGCTCGAGGCGGGGTGGGGGCACAACGTCGCCGTCACCGCGAGCGCCCAGGCCTGGGCCTGGGGCGACAACGACCTCGGCAAGCTGGGCAACGGGTCGACGACGAGTTCCTCGATCCCGGTGCGCGCGGGCGAGCTCGCCAGCGTCGTCGCGGTCGCCGCGGGCGCGAACGTCTCGGTGGCGTTGCTCGCCGACGGCTCCGTGTGGACCTGGGGGCACGGGCCGGCGCTGGGCCTCGCCACCGCGCCGGCGACCTGCGCGGCGCCTTCCTTCGTCTCGCCGGACCCGTGGTACGAGCCGTGCGCGAAAACGCCCGTTCGTGTGCCGGGCATCGCCGGGGCGCGAGGCGTTGCGGCGGGCGGTGGCCACGTGCTGGTGCTCATGGGCGACGGCACGGTGAGGGCATGGGGCGACAACGCGATGGGCCAGCTGGGCAACGGCACGACGGCCGATGCGGCAACGCCCGTGGTCGTAGCGGGCCTGTCGGCCGTGGCGGAGGTCGCGGCCGGCGTCGACTTCAGCCTGGCGAGGCGCACGGACGGGACGGTGTGGGCGTGGGGCAACCACGCGCACGGCGAGCTCGGCATCGGCGAGGCGGCGCCCGCGACCTGCCTGGGGCGCGACCCATACGGAAGCCTCGACGACGTGCCCCTGCCGTGCGCGCGGACGCCCGTGCAGGCCGCCGCCCTCTCGCTCGTCACCGCGATCGCCGCGCGGGGCCGGCACGCGCTTGCCTTGCGGCAGGACGGCAGCGTGAGGGCGTGGGGCGCGAACCGGTACGGGCAGCTCGGCGACGGCGCGCAGTCGGATCGCCGCACGCCCGCCGCGGTGCCGGGGCTCGCCGGCGTGACGAGGATCGCGGCGGGATTCGGCCACTCCCTGGCGATGCAGGGCGACGGCGCGGTGTGGACCTGGGGGCTGGACAACGCGGGCCAGCTCGGCCGCACCTCCACGCAGGCCTGCGCGAAGCCCGGCGGCGGGTCGGCCACGCCCTGCGCGCGCTCGCCGGCGCGGGCGAGCGCGCACGAGGGCGCAGCTGCCATCGTCGCGGGCGGCGCGCACACGATCGTGGTCCGCGGCGACGGCGCCCTGGACGCGTTCGGGGCGAACTACTCCGGCCAGCTCGGCCGCGGGACGCCGGTCACGCCCACCACGCTCTCGGCGATGGACCCGCACGCGCCGCTGCTCCTCGGCGGCACGGGGACGGGGACCTCGATCGGCAAGCCCTCGACGGCGGGCGGGCTCAGCCTCGCGACGCTCGACGACGGGCTCGCGTTCGGCACGCAGCCCGTCGGCGGAAGCTCGGCCGCGCAGGAGGTGGAATTCCGCAACCTCACCGACACGGCGCTCGCGATCCGCGGGATCGCCGCGTGGGGGAACTTCTCCGCCTCCAGCGCGTGCGGGGCGAGCCTGCCCGCCTACGGGGACTGCCGCATCCAGGTCCGCTTCACGCCGACGCTCGCCGGCGAGCGCCGGGGCACGCTCGCGGTGACGACCGATTCGCCTTACGCGCCGTCGGTCTCGCTCGCGCTCGCGGGCACCGGCACCTCGGCCACGGTCCTGCCGAACTACTCGGACATCTGGTGGAACCCGTCGGAATCGGGATGGGGCCTCACGGTCTCCGACCACGAGACGCAGCTCTTCGCCGTCTGGTACACCTACCTCGCCTCGGGCAAGCCCACCTGGTTCGTCATCCCCGGGGGCATCTTCTCGGCCGGCCGCCGCATCTTCACGGGCGACGTCTACTCGACCACGGGGCCGTGCCACAGCGCGCCCGCCTTCGACCCGTCGCTCGTGCGCACGACGCGCGTCGGAACGGCCACGATCGACTTCGCGCCGCCCGACCTGCCGGCCGGCTGGGCGCGCTTCAGCGGCAACATCGGCGGGACGGGCTGGTCGCGCGCGATGACCCGCCAGCCGTTCGGGAACGCCTCGCCCGCGTGGGGAACGGACTTCACCGACATCTGGTGGAACGCGGCCGAGTCGGGCTGGGGGCTCGCGCTCTCGCAGCACGGCGACAACGTGTTCGGCGTGCTTTTCACCTACGACTGCGACGGCACGCCGCTCTTCGTCGCCCTGCCCAGCGTCGCCTTCTCCGGGGCGTCGAGCTTCTCCGGCGACCTCTACACGACGCGATCCGCAGGCGGCTGGTGGGGCTCGACGGCGTTCGATCCCGCGCAGGTCACGGCCACGCGCGTGGGAACGGCCAGCCTCGCGTTCTCGGGCGGCGCCGGCAACTTCTCCGCGACGATCTCGGGGGCGACGCGCGCGCGCGCGATCGTCCCGCAGCCCTTCGGCCACCGCGTTCCCGGCGGGCCGTGACGCGCGGCGGGCCGCAACCGGAATTCACGCGTCTCCCGTCATCGATTTCCGCTCGAATCGCGCGGGCGGATCGCGTCTCATGGCCTCGCTGGATCAGCCGAGGCCCGCCGGGCCTCCCCGTCAACGAACCGAGATCGCGAGGTGACCCGTGAGAACCCAGATGCGCTTTGCCGTGGCCTGTGCCGTCGTTTCCCTCCTTCCCGCCTTCCCCGCCTTCGCCGCGGAGGGCACGCCCAAGCCGGTGGCCGCCAAGGCCGCGCCGGCCGGCGAGACGCAGCAGGACAAGATGCGCCGCTGCAACGCGACGGCCAAGGAGAAGTCCCTGAAGGGCGAGGAGCGCAAGGCCTTCATGTCGGCCTGCCTCAAGGGCTGAGCCAGGCAACCTGCGGACCGGTTCCTCGGAACCGGTCCGCGGAACCGGTCAGCGGAACCGGTCCGCGGAACCGGTCAGCCGGTGCTCCAGGCGCGCGGGCGCTTCATGCCCGCGATCTTGCAGGCCTGCCCGGGGTAGCCGTAGGGGAAGAGCTCGAAGAGGCGGTTGCGCGAGTCCGGCCCGAGGCGTTCCATCAGGTGGCGGATCACGAACCGGGCGTCGGCGGTGACCTGGTGCTCCTCCCACCAGGCGCGCATGAAGCGGATAGCGTCCCAGTGGTCGGGGCCCAGCTCGATGCCCATGCCGCGCGCCGTCGCGACGGCCCAATCCTCCGTCCACTCGCGCGGGTCGACGAGGTAGCCGTCGGCGTCGATAAAAGGCATGTTGGATATACCTTCCATGGGCGTGATGATCGGCGCAACCGGCGGCGCCTGTCAACGAAAGACCGCATTCGCCGTGGGGAATTGAGCGCCGTCATTCCCCGGCGCGCGCGACCGTTCACACTGGGCCGTTCCAACCCGGGTCCCGTCCATGGCTTCCGATCTCGACCGGCCGCTCGACCGCGCCGAAGCGTTCTTCTGGTTCCTCGACCGCTGCTCGTCGATGAACTTCGCGGTGATCGCGGAGGGAGGCGGAAGCCTGCCGACGGCGCGGGTGGCCGCCGCGCTCGCCGCGGCGCAGCGCGAGCACCCCGCCCTTCGCGTCGCGATCGAGCCCGTCGAAGGCGGAGGCCTGCGGTTCGTGCCGCGGCCTGGCACCCCTGTCCCGCTCACGCGCGAGGCGACGGGAGCGAATTGGCATTCGGCCGTCGCGGCAAGCCTTGCCGTGACCTTTGCCGCCGGCGAAGCCCCGCTCGTGCGCGCGCACCTGCTCGACCTCGACGGCGGGCGCTGGGCGCTGGTACTCGTCTTCCACCACGCCATCGGCGACGGCCGCTCGGGCTTCCGCCTGATGCGGGACCTGCTGGACGGCGCCCGTGGCGTGCGCGGGCCCGCGACCCCTGTCGAACCCGCGCCGTCGCCCGTGTCGCTCTTCCCCGAGGCGCTCTCGGGCGAGGCCGGTCTCGCGAAGGCGCAGGCGTGGAAGGAGGCCCTGCGCGCCGAGCCCCTGCGCGCGGCGCCCGTGCCCGGCCACCTGCGTGACGGTGGCGAGGTCCTCCCGCGCATCATCGCCCTGCGCTACGAGGAAGCGGTGGTCGAGGGGCTCGCCCGCCGCGCGCGGCGCGAACGCGCCAGCGTGCACGGGCTCATCGGGGCGGCGGAGCTCATCGCCGCGAGGGATCTCTTCGCGGCGGAGGGCGCGCCCGTCCTCATGCTCACGAGCCCGGTGGACCTGCGCGGGAGCCTGCGCGAGCCGCAGGGCGACGCCACGCCCGCCTTCTGCGTGACGCTGCTCTCCACGTTGGCGGAGGTCGCCGGCGAGGAGGGCCTCGGGCCGCTCGCCGCGCACCTCACCGGCGACCTGCGCCGCCAGCTCGCCGGAGGATGCGGCCACCTCTTCTACCACCTCGCCGCACCGGCGGAGACGCTGCCGGCCACGCCCGAGGCGGTGTCGGGATTCGCCGCGTGGATGCGCCGCATGCCCACCGCGTTCGTGCTGAGCAACGTGGGGCGCGTGGAAGCGATGCCCGCCGCCGGCGGCGTGACGGTCGACGAGGTGTCGTTCGCGCTCTGCCCGATGGCGCACCAGCCGCTCTTCGTCGCGGCCGGCACCTGGGGCGGGCGGCTCGCGCTCAACGTGGTCCACGACGGCGCGCGACTCGCGCCGGAGGCGGCGGACGGCATCGCCGCGCGCATGGACCGCCTCCTGCGCGCGGCGGCCCGCTAGGCTCAGCCGAGCGGATCCTCGCGGAACTGGCGCTGGATATCGGCCACCTCGCCGGGCTGGCCGAGGAGGGCGAGCACGCAGTCGCGGTCGAGGTGGGTGCCGGCCAGCTGCTCGAGCATCGTGAAGGCCACGTCGTTCGCGAAGGCCTCCTTGTAGGGGCGCCGGCTCGTGAGGGCATCGAACACGTCGGCCACGGCGACGATGCGCGCCTCGAGCGGGATCGCGTCGCCCGCGAGCCCGTAGGGGTAGCCCTTGCCGTCGATGCGCTCGTGGTGGAAGAGCGCGATGTTCCTCAGGATGTCGATACCCGTGAGCGTGCCCAGGCCGAAGTTCGTGAGCAGGTCGTCGAGGAGCGCCTGGCCGCGGTTGGCGTGCGTGCGCATCACCTCCATCTCGCCGTCCGTGAGCCCCTCGGGCTTCAGCAGGATCGCGTCGGGGATGCCGATCTTGCCGATGTCGTGCATCGGCGCGTAGGCGTGGATGCGCTCGATGGTCTCGTCGTCCAGCCCGTGGGTGTCGGCGAGCGCGCGCGCGATGAGGCGCGCGTAGCGCGACATCCGGTCGAGGTGGCTCCCGGTCTCCGCGTCGCGCGCGTGCACGAGGTGGCGCGCGCCCTCGAGCGCGGCCGAGAGCGTGCGCACCGCGGCTAACTCCTGGATCACCAGCAGCGACACGAGGTGGCCGAAGATGTCGAGCTGCGCGAGCGCCGTCTCGGTGAATACGTCGGACTGGCGGGAGTTGAAGAACACGAACCCGAGGAAGGTGCCGCTCGAGAACACCGGCATCGTGTAGCTCGCGGCATAGCCCGCCCGGCCGAGGCGGCGCGCGTGCTCGCTCTCCGGCGTCTCGAAGGTGAGCATGCTCTGGATCACGCGCGGGCGCTTCTCGTCCAGCAGGCGCTTGAGCGAGGGCACCTCGCCCAGCGGCGCCTGGCAGTGCGGCAGCGGGTCGTCGCCGTCGCTGGAGTGCACGAAGGTCTTGAGGCAGGTGGTCTTCGGGTCGTAGAGGGCCACCGCCACGCGGGCGACGAAAGGCAGGAAGGAGCGCACGGCCCAGTGGATCTCGCGGATGCGGCCGCGCAACGGCCCGTCCGCATTGAGCGCGTGCAGGGCGTCGGCGTGGGCGGGGTCGGTCATGACGGCTTGCCGCGCGGCGGCGAGGGCGTGGGCCGGATGCCCAGCCTGTCCGCCGCGCGGACCAGCTCGGCCACGGAGCGCACCTTCATCTTCTCCATGATGCGCCCGCGGTGCACCTTGACGGTCTTCTCCGTGGTGCCGATCTCCGCGGCGATCACCTTGTTGCGCTTGCCGGCGATCACGTGCGTGAGCACCTCGCGTTCGCGCGGCGTGAGGCTCCCGTAGTGCAGGGCGAGGTCGCGCTTCGTGGCCTTCTCGGCCGCAGCCGCCCGGGCGCGCTCGATCGCCCGCGTTAGCGCCGCGAGGAGCGTGGCGGCCTCCACCGGCTTCAGGAGGAAGTCCACCGCGCCGCGCTTCATCGAGGTGACGGCGCCGGGCACGTCGCCGTGGCCCGTGAGGAAGACCACCGCGATCTCCGGCCGCACGGCCGTGATGCGCGCGTGCAGCTCCAGGCCGCTCTTGCCGGGCAGGCCGATGTCGAGCAGGGCGCAGCACGGGCCGGGGAGGTTGGGCAGGTGCTCGAGGAAGTCCTCGGCCGTGGCGAAGGCCATCGGCTCGATGCCCTCGGCGCGCAGGAGCCGGGTGAGGGACGAGCGCACGGAGGGGTCGTCGTCGACGATGCACAGGCTCACGCCTTCGGCGGCGATCATGTCGGTGTCTCTCCCGGCAGGTGGATGGTGAAGGTGAGGCCGCGGCCGGCGTTGCGGGCCACGTCGAGCCGGCCGCCGTGCGCCTCCACGAGCGAGCGCGTGACGAGCAGGCCGAGGCCCGTGCCGCGGGCCTTGGTGGTGTGGAAGGTCTGCGCCATGCGCGCGAGCGTCTCGTCGTCGGCGCCGTGCCCCGAGTCGGTCACGCGGATGCGCACGCCGCCGTCCTCGCCTTCGGCGGCGATCGCGAGCGTGCGCGGCGACTCGGGCGGGTTTCCTTCCATCGCGTCGATCGCGTTCACCACGAGGTTCAAGAGCGCCTGGTAGAGCTGCACCGGGTCGGCCAGCACGCGCGGCAGCGCCACCGGGCAGTCGAGGCGCGCCTCGACGCCGGCGTGGCGCAGCCGCACGCGCGTGAAGGCGAGCACCTCGCGGGCCACGCGCGCGGCGTCCACCGGCTCGGGCGCCACGGGCTGCTTGCGCACGAGCCGGTGCGCCCGCAGGATGATCTCGCCCGCGCGCCGCGCGTCGTCGCGGATGGCCGTGAGGGCATCGCGGATCTCGCCGGTGTTGCAGGACTCGAGGTAGCGCAGCGCCGCCTCCGCGTTGGCGACGATGGCCGCGAGCGGCTGGTTCACCTCGTGCGCGAGGGAAGCGCCCAGCGCCGCCACGGTGCGCACGCGGGAGGCGTGCGCCACCGCGTCCACCAGCTCCTGCTCGCGCTCGCGGGCCTGGTGCAGCTCCGTCACGTCCGACTGGGTTCCCACGTGGTGGGTGACGCGGCCCGAGGCGTCGCGGATGGGCGCGATGCGCAGGAAGTTCCAGAACGCCGTGCCGTCCTTGCGGTAGTTGAGGATTTCGCCCTGGAACACGCGGCCCTCCTGCAGCGCGATCGCGATCTGCTTCACCGTCTCGCGGTCGGTGCCCGGCCCCTGCACCATGCGGCAGTTGGTCCCGAGGATCTCCTCGGCCGGGTAGCCCACCAGCCGCTCGAAGGACGGGCTCACGTAGACGATGGGCGCGTCGGGGGTCGTGGCGTCCGAGATCACGATGCCGTCGTCGGCCACGTCAAGGGCGGCGGCCTTGAGCCAGGCGTCGACCTCGGGCGCGAGCGCCTTCGCGGCGGCGCGCGCGGGCTTCCTGCGGGTCGTGACGGCGCGCGCTCCCATGGCCCGCCTCAGCCGGTGTAGGTGCGAAGCCGCTCGACGTCGGGCACCGTCACCGACCGGCCTTCCATGACGATGAGGCCGGCGTCGGCCAGCTCGTGCAGGATGCGCGAGAAGTACTCGGGCGTGAGGTTCAGCCGCGAGGCGACGATCATCTTGTTGGCCGGCAGCGTCACGCTCGCCGCGTTGGCCGCGCCCTGGTCGAGCGCGTCGTCGCGCAGCAGGTAGCCGATCACGCGCTCCAGGCCGGAGCGCAGCGAGTAGGCCTCGACGTCGCGGATGAGCTGGTGGAGCTTGCGCGACATCCCGGCGAGCAGGCGCCGGGCGAGGCGCGGGTCGCGCTCGATCTCGTCGAAGACGACCGTCTTCGACACGTGCAGCAGGAGCGAGTCCTTGAGCGCCTGCGCCGACACGACGTAGGGGATGTCCATGAAGAGGATCGCCTCGCCGAACGAGATGCCGGGGCCCATGATCTCGATCACCTTCTCGGAGCCCTGGGGCGAGGTGACGAAGAGCTTCACCTGGCCGTACAGCACCACGTGGAAACCCTCGCAGCGCTCGCCCCGCGAGAAGAGCGTGTCGCCCTTGGTCGCGTAGATGCGGCGCGTGCCGGCGGCGATGCGCTTGATCTCCTCGGGCGTGAGGTCGCTGAAGAGCGGAAGGTTGACGAGGAACTGCTCGACCGGGATGTCCGGTCCGCGGGGCCGAGCTTCTCCGGGTTGCATGACGGCGGGGTCTTGGGCGGAAGTTTCGCCCATGATACCCCGGCCGGCGCTCAGGGCCTCGCGAGCGCCTCGCGCGGCACGTCCGCGGCCCGTGGCGACGGCGCCCCGCAGCCGGCCGCGCAGGCGACGGCCGCGCACATCGCCGCCGTCGAGAGGAGGTTGTGCAGCCAGCGCAGGGAGGGGCTCGCCGGCGCGGCGATGGCGAGCACCGCCTCGGCGGCGAGCAGGGCGGCGACCGTGCCTGCCGCCAGCCGCTCCCCGCGCGGCCGCCCGGTGCCGAGCGCGAGCAGCCCCCAGGCGACGAGCGCGCCCCACGCGAGGCCGCGGTGCGCGAGGGCGAGCGCCGCCGGATCGGCCGGTGTGGCGGTTGCGAGCAAGGCGCCGGTGGCGATCGCGGCGGCGAGGATCGTCGCGGCCACGAGGGGGGCGGTCCGCACGGGCCCGGGCCCGGCGCGGGCGGCCGTCGCGAGGCCGACGGCCAGGCCCAGCAGGGTGAGTCCACCCAGCAGGTTGGCGAGGAGAACGGCCGGTGGCGCCGCGCCGGCGGAGCGGCGCCCCACGATCGCCAGGGCGGCCACCAGCACCAGCACGAGCACCGCGGCGGCGCGCATCCCCCAGCGCGCCGGCGGCTTCCACGCCAGCGCGACGAGGACGAGGGCGGCCACGGTGACGCCCATCGCGGCGATCCGGTGCGCGAGCCGCACGGCGTCGGCCAGGGCGAAGCCCTCGCAGCCGCCGGGCGGGCAGGCGGGCGCGGCGAGCCGCAGCCACGCGCTGGAGGCCACGACCACGAGCACCAGGGCGGCGCAGGCCGCCGCGGTGGCGGAGAGCGACCGCGCTTGGCGGTCCGGCTGGCTCACCCGCGTGCCTCCCGCCGCCGCATCGCGCCGATCACCACCACGACGAAGGCGAGGCCGCCGAGGATGGCGACGAGGCCGCCCAGGCCCATGAGCCCCATGCCGGCCACCTCCTGCGGCGTGCGCAGCACCTGCGCCGCGCCCGCGACCTTGCGCTCGACGCCGTAGCCGCCGGACCACACGAGGCCCACGATGTGCATGAGCTGGCCGCCGCCGTACAGCCACGGCTGCCATGCCGCCAGCCGCGAGCGCGGCGTGGCGAAGCCGAGCCGGGGCAGCAGGTGGTAGGAGAGCCCCATGAAGGCGAGCGTCACGCCGACGATGCAGCCGTGGTAGTGCGCCGGGATGCGCACGTTGGGGCCGTTGATGGCGAAGCCGATGAGGCCGCCGGCGGCGAAGAGGCCGATGGAGGCGGCCAGCGCGCCGAAGATCGGGCGGCGCTCGGCGTCGAGCCCGCGCAGGCCGCGCATCGACCACAGCAGCGCGAGCAGGACGGGCGGGATGGCGAGCCCGCCGCCGAAGCGCATGAGCCAGGTCTGCAGCTTGTGGTGCTCGACGGAGGCCACGGGGTGGGAGAGGTAGATCGCCGGGGTCACGAACACGGAGGCGAGCGCGATCGTGAAGACGAGCAGCGCCACGCGCGGGGAGAGCGGCACGGCGAGCCCGAGGGCCGAGGCGAGCCACAGCCAGCCGGCCAGCATGAGGAGCGTCCAGGTGAACTGCAGGACGTGGCCGCCGCCCCAGAAGAGCAGCTCGAAGTAGGCCTTGCGCTCGAGGTGCGGCGAGATCTCGAGCCACGACCAGCCGAACGCCGCCAGCGCCATGGCCGTCGCCACGGCCGAGCCGACGATCGCCCACCGCAGCGCGGAGGCCCCGTCGAGAACGCCGCCCGAGGACCGGGTGGCCACGAACGTGCGGGCGACCGAAAGGGCCACGCCCGCGCCGATGGCGCCGAGCCCCGCGAGGAAGGCGGTGTTGTCGATCACGGGGATGTAGTTGGCGAGCACCGGCACGGCGTCGCGCAGGAGCGGCGCCACGCACAGCGCGAGCGTGCCCGCGGCCGTGAGGGCGAGCGAGGCCCAGCCCAGCACGAGGGCGCGGCCGTCGCAGGCGAGGCTCCACAGCACGCCGGCGAAGGCGAGGAACCACACCAGCACGGAGAGGTCCACGTGCGCCACCAGCGCCACCTGGAAGAAGTTGGCGACCGGGAAGAGCTCCTTGAGCCCCGGCGTGCGCGCGAGCACGAGCAGCACCGAGAAGAGCCCCGAGCCCACGAGCGCGGCCACGCCGAGGACGAGCCAGCCGGTGGCGAGGCGCGCCGAGGCGTCGCGCTCGACCGGCAGGATGAACGAGGTTGCGGCCGCGCCGCGGGCGTTGGGCAGGGCGGCAGCGGGCGGGTTGGCGGTGGGAAGGCTAGCCATGGCGCGACTCCTGGCGTTTGGGCGGGTGGGGATGGTCGGCCGCGCGCGGGCCCAGGCGGGCGAGGGCGGCGCGGAAGTCGTCGAGGGCGGCGCGAAGCGATGCGCCGTCGGTGATGCCGGCGTGGACCTGCCGCACGCGTTCGCGCGGCACGCTCGGGCGCAGGGCGGGCTTGCGCGTGCCGGCGAGCCTCTCGGACACGAGGCCGGTGCCGGTGCGGAACTCGCAGTCGCCCTCGCGGCAGCCGGCGAGGAGCACGCCATCGGCGCCGGCGCGCAGGGCGTACTCCACGAACGAGGGCGGCACCATCGCGGCGCAGAGGAATTCCACGCAGGCGGTCGAGGCGTCCTCGAGCGCGGCCGCCGGCGCGGACCAGCGGCAGCCCAGCACCACCACGCGGGGCGTGCCCGTGAGCGCGGCGGTGCGCGACTCGAGCCGCGCGCGCAGCTCGCCGATGGCGGCCTGCGGCATGTCGATCCCGGTGGCGAGCGTCTCGCCGCGGCGGAAAGGCGTCGAGGAAGGGCAGGCGCCGGTGCAGATGCCGCAGCCGGCGCAGAGCATCGGGTCGACCTGCGCCTGCCGCGGGTGGTGCCGGCCGTCGGTTCGCGCGACCATCACCACGGCGTCGTAGGGGCAGTCGGCGAAGCAGCGCGCGCAGCCGTTGCAGTTGCCGAGGTTCACGCGGGCGGCCGGCGCGCGCGGCACGCGGGTGGCCCAGGGGAGCACGGCGAGCGCGGCGAAGAGGGCGCCGGTGGCGACCCAGAGGCCGGCCGGCCCCAGCGAAGCCATGGCGACGTGGGGGAACAGGTAGAACCAGTCGAGGGGGATTCGTGCTGGCAGGAAGGCGAGATCCGCCGCGGGCATGAGCGCCACGGGCTTGGCCAGGCACAGGGCCGCGAGCATGGCGGCCGTCCCCCAGCCGAGGGCGCGCGGCGGGATCGTGCGCGCCGGGCTCACGCGCTGGACGTGCGCCCAGAGCGCGCCGAGCAGGGCGAGGGGCAGGCCGATGTGCACGAAGATGAGCAGCGAGAAGAAGCGGTCGTTCACCTGCCCGTCGTCGATCACGTTGCGGGCGAGCGACCCGTCGAAGACCGGCAGCGCGTCGAACCACTCGACCGTGGCGGTGAGGCTCCACTGCGCGAGCTGGTCCCAGGCGAGCCAGTAGCCGTTGATGCCGGCCAGGAACGTGAGCGCGAGGGCGAAGAGGCCCGTGAGCCAGGCGAAGCGCCGGAACGCCGCGTAGTGGCGCCGGGCGAGCTCGCGGGCAAGGTGAAGCAGCGACACGACCACCAGGGCGTCGGCGCTGTAGCGGTGCAGCGCGCGGGCGAAGGCGCCCAGCGGCCACTCGCCGCGGTCCATCGCGTCGAGGCTCGCCCAGGCGCCCGTGGCGCTGGTGTCGAAGCCCACGTAGATCCAGATGCCGGAGGCGCAGCAGATCCACAGGAAGTGGTAGCCGAGGGCGCCCAGGTGGCGCAGGGGATTGAGCTTCTGCCCGAAGGCGGCGTCGAAGAGCGCGTCGACGCGCTCCACGGCGACGGCGGCGCGGCCGGGGGCGGGGAGGGCGATCGCGGTGGCGGCCATCGGGCGCCTTCGTCGTCGGCCGCGGCTAGCGCAGCACGATCCCGCCCTTGCCGGGCTCGAAGTCGATCACCAGCACGCGCCCGGGCGGCAGGCTCACCTCTTCCTCGCGGACGCGGTCGAAGGTGCCGGCCGCGTCGTCGGCCAGGGCCACGCGCAGCCGGTGCGTGCCGGCGGGCACGGGGATGCGCCGGTAGGCGACGGAGGCGCCGTCGCGCGAGAGGCCCGCGGGCCTCGCCACGATGTCGGCCACGCTGCGGCCGTCGAGCTCCACCTTCACCTGCACCGGGGCGCGCTCGCGCGGGCAGTCCTCGGCGGCGCGCATGTTGGGCGCGAGCTTCGCGAGCTCCTCCGGCGTGCGCTTGCGGCACTCGAACTTGCGCTGGCCGGCGTGGTTGAGCGACAGGCGGATCAGCGCGTGGTCCGGGGGCAGCGGCGCGAAGGCGGGCGAGGTCGAGAAGTAGCCGAGGAACGCCGCGAAGGCGCCGTAGAGGACGGCCTGCAGGCCCCACGCGAGCGGGCGGTTCATGGCCGGCCTCCCAGCCGCACGACGTCGGCTTCCTCGGCGTGGATGCGCGGGGCGAGGCTGAAGGCGTCGGAGAAGCAGTCGTCGGGCGACAGCCCCTGCCGCGTGAAGGCGGGCTGCGCGGCCTGCACCATCGCCACCGAGCCGCAGGCGTAGATGCGGTGCCCGGCGAGGTCGGGGTAGTCGGCGAGGATCGCCTCGTGCACGAGCCCCGTGCGGCCCTCCCACCCGTCCTCGGGGCGCGGGTCGGAGAGCACGGGCACGAAGCTGAAGTTGGCGTGCTCCCTGGCCCAGCGCTCCGGCAGCTCGCGCAGGTACATGTCGGCCGCGGTGCGCGTTCCCCAGTAGAGGACCATCCTGCGGGAGATGCCGGCGTGGAACGCGTGCTCGAGCATGCTCTTCACCGGCGCGAAGCCGGTGGCGCCGGCCACGAAGATCACGGGCTTGTCGCCCTCCTCGCGCAGGAAGAAGGAGCCCACCGGCCCCTCGAAGCGCACGCGGTCGCCGACCTTCATCGCGGTGAAGACGTGGGTAGTGAAGCGCCCGCCCTCCACGAGGCGGATGTGCAGCTCGATGGGGCCCTCCTCGTGCGGCGGCGTGGCGAAGGAGAAGGCGCGCTTCTGCCCGTCGTCCAGCAGGATGTTGATGTACTGGCCGGCGTAGAACGCCAGCCGCTCGCCGCCCGGAAGCTCGAGCCGCACGCGCATCACGTTGGGCGAGAGGCGGTCCATGGCGGCCACGCGCGCCTCGTGCACCTGCACGGGCCGCGCGGCGTCGCCCGCGGGCTCGTAGGTGATCTCCACGTCGGAGAGCGGCTTCGCGACGCAGGCGAGCACGCGGCCGGCGCGACGCTCCTCGGCCGTGAGCGCGCTCTCCTGGTACGGGCCCAGCGCCACCTCGCCATGCTCGACCGTGCACTTGCACACGCCGCAGCCTCCGTTGCGGCAGTCGAAGGGCATGGGCAGGCCCTCGCGCAGGCAGCCGTCGAGCAGCGTCTCGTCCTCCTTCATGGCGACGATGCGGTTGTCGGGGTTGGCCAGCACGTGGAAGCTGCGCCGCGCGCGGCGGCCGAACTTGGGCGGCAGCCACGGCGCGAGCGCCGCGAGGAGCGTGAGCCCGCCCGTGAGGGCCCAGACCGCGGCCGGCGACCACTCGTAGAGCAGGGCGTAGGTGGGCAGGTAGAACCAGTCGAACTCGATGGAGGTCGCGGTCATGGCGAGGTTCGCCGGCGCCTGGCTGAGGGCCGGCTTCACGACGGACAGGGCCACGAGCGCCGCGCCCAGCGCCGCCATGAGCGGGGTGGGCGGCGTCGTCTTCGCCTGCGGGACGCGATGCGTGTGGATCCAGAGCAGCGCGAGGACCCCCAGGGGCAGGCCGATGTGCAGGAAGGACAGCAGCGAGAAGAAGCGGTCGTTCACGCTCTCCTCGGTGAGGAAGTTGCGCATGAGCAACCCGTTGAACACGGGCAACGCGTCGAACCACTCGGCCGTGGCGGTGACGGTGAACTGCGCGAGCTGGTCCCAGGGCAGCATGTAGCCGTTGATGCCCGAGGCGTAGACGAGCCACAGCACGACCACGCCGCTCACCCACGAGAACCAGCGGAAGCCGCGGTGGCGGTCGAAGGCGAAGTGGCGAAGCAGGTGCAGCGCCATGGTGAGCACCATGCCGTCGGAGGCGTAGCGGTGCAGGCTCCTCATGATCCCGCCCGCCCACTTCTGGTCGTGGGTGAGCCGCTCGACGGAGGCGTACGCCTCGGTGACGCTGGTGTCGAAGAACGCGTAGAGGTAGAGCCCGGTGGCGACCACGACCCAGAAGAGCCAGTAGCTGAGCGCCCCGAGGTGGTAGAGCGGGTTCAGCCGCTCGCCGAAGATGGCGTTGGCGGCGCGCTCGGCCAGCAGGAAGAGGCGCTGCAGGAACCGCTGGAGGAGGCGGAGCACGGCGCGCCCCTCAGCCCGCGCGCAGGCGCCGGTTGCGCACCCATTCCCGCAGCAGGTAGGCGAGGACCGCGATCACGATGGAGCTGCCGGTGAGGATCTCGAGCACGATGCGGTAGTCGAGGCGGTAGCGGCCGGTGCGCGGGTCGTACACGGTGCAGAGCAGCCGCACGCGCTCGACCACGCTGCCGAGGGTGATCTCGGGCAGCGGCGCGCCGGTGAGCAGCGCCTTCAGGGGGTCGACCAGCTTGGGCACCTCGAAGTCCTCCCCGTAGACCTGGGCGGCCACGCGCCCGCCCGCGTCCAGGATCGTCACCTGGGTGAGGTGGTCGAAGCCGCCCGCGGAAGCCGCGAAGCTGAAGCCCAGCTCGCGCGTCACGGCCTCGATGGTGCCGGCCTCGGGGCTGAGGAAGTGCCAGTCGGCGCGCTCGATTCCCTGCTGCTTCGCGAAGGCGCGCATCGCCTCCGGCGTGTCGTAGGGGTAGTTGAAGCCGATGGTCGCCACGGCATAGCGGCCGGGGCCGAGGGTGCGGTCGGCCTCGTTCACGGCGCGGGCGAGGAAGCGCGTCGTCGTGGGGCAGACCTGCGAGCAGCCGGTGTAGACGAAGTTCACCAGGACGGGGCGGCCGCGCAGCTCCGCCAGCCGCACGGGCCTGCCGTCGGCCGCGCGGAAGGCGTGGTCGCCCACGGCGGTACCGAGGGCGCGCTGGCTGCGCTCGAGCACCACGCCCGCCTCCAGGGTGGCGCCCTCGGTTTCCGCTCGCGCCTGCACGGAACCGAGGACGACCCCGAAGACGAGCGCGGCCGCCGTCGGCAGCCAGCGCGTTCGGCACCCGGTGCCCACGGGGGCTAGCCCCGCCACGCCGCGTCCGCGATCACCCCGAGGAGGAGGAGCGTGAGCTGGGCAAGCGAGGCGTGGAAGCTCGCGAAGGCGGTCTCGCGCGAGGGCGCGGCCGCCAGCCGGGAGGCCGCGCGGACGAAGAGGAAGCCCCCGATGGCGGCGCCGGCGGCGTAGAGGGGCCCCAGCCCGAAGGCGAGGGGAAGGAACGAGGAGGCGACCAGCGCCACCGTGCCGCCGAGCACGGCGCGCGCGGCGCGGGCGTCGCCCACCACCACCGGCAGCATCGGCACGCCCGCGGCACGGTAGTCGTCGTGGCAGGCGATGGCGAGGCTCCAGAAGTGCGGCGGCGTCCAGAGGAACAGGACCCACGCGAGCGACAGGGCCACGGGGCCGATCTCGTCCGGGGCCACGCCCGTGGCACCCGCGAGCACGGCGAAGCTGCCGGCGAGCCCGCCGATCACGATGTTGAGCCAGGTGCGGCGCTTGAGGATCACCGTGTAGACGACCCCGTAGAAGAACGCCCCGAGGAAGACGAACAGGGCCGAGAGCGGGTTCACGGCGACCGCGGCCGCGCACACCGCGAGCGCCAGCATGAGGCCGATCACCCCCAGCCAGAACGGCCCGTGGACGAGCCGCCCGGTGACGAAGGCGCGGCGCCGCGTGCGCGCCATGCGCGCGTCGATGTCGCGCTCGACGTACTGGTTGAACGCGCCGGCCGAGGCGGAGGCCGCGACGACGCACGCCACCAGCACCGCCACCTGCACGGCGGAGACCGCCGCCCCGGGGACCGCGAGGGCCCCCGCGAGCGCGGTGAGCCCGATCGCGAACCCGATGCGCAGCTTGAACAGGTCGAAGAAGAGCCTGGCATGGCCGGCGAGCGAGCCGGCGGGGGCGACAACCTCGTTGTTCATCGCGGTCTCCGGTGCCGTGCGGCTAGTTCATCGGCCAGACGGTCGACAGGTACTTCCAATTGACGAAGTAGTACAGGACGAACGAGACGAGGAAGATCATCGCCAGGACGAAGGTGCCGGGGGCGACGAACCCGCCCAGGCCGATCGCGCCGTGCCCGGCCGGCGCCACCGCCACGGGAGCCGGCGGGGGGGCCATGCCTTCGCGCACCGGCACGCGCTTGAAGCCGGGCGTCTCGATCTTCCTGCCGAAGAACACCGAGCCCACGGTGATCAGCAGGTACATGGCGCCGCCCACGACCGCGGCGATGCCCGAGACGGCCATGATGCCCATCATCAGGTAGGCCGTGCCCGGGAACTCGTGCGGCAGGATCGCGCCCGAGAAGGCCATGTCCCAGTGCCGGCGCGGCACGCCGAGCGTCCCCGCGCCCATCATGAAGACCGAGAAGGCGCACATCCCCAGGCCGTAGACGTAGGGCTGCCACTTGGCCATCCCCGGGAACATGAGCTCGCGGCGGAAGAGGGTCGGGATGAGGAAGTAGGTGAGGGCCATGAAGGCGAGCGTGGTGCCCACGACGACCGTCGCGTGGAAGTGGCCCGGCACGTAGATGGTGTTGTGGATGATGAGGTTCAGCTGCTCGGTGCCCATCATCACGCCGGAGATGCCGCCCAGGAAGCCGAAGCCCACGAGGGAGATGAACATCCCCGAGAAGCAGGGGTTGCCCCAGGGGGCCTTGCGCAGCCACTCGAAGAAGCCCTTGTTGAAGCCCTTCTCGCGCTGGGCCACCTCGATCGCGCCCGGCACCGTGAGCCCGTGCACCATGGAGGCGAGCACGGCGAGGTACATGGCGTAGCTGGTGTTGAAGATCTTCCAGTTGGAGGTGAGGCCCGGGTCGGCGAGCAGGTGGTGCGCGCTCGCGAGCTGCAGGAACAGGATGTAGAGCACGAAGGCCATGCGGCTCACCTTCTCGCTCATGGGCTTGGCGCCGAAGACGATGGCGGCGATGGCGTACCACACCGACACGTGGGCGGCCACGTTGATCTGCTGCGAGGAGTGCCCGAAGCCCCACCACACCGTGCGGTACATGAGGGAGTCGATGTGGCTCACCAGTCCCACCGACCAGAGGAAGGTCGGGATGAGGATGATCGCGCCCGCGGCGATGGTGAAGGTGGCGATGATGGCCGCGGTGATGGCGCCGAAGGTCACCAGCGGCACCGAGCCGTTGTAGGTCTTCTCGGCCTTGCCCACGATCAGCGTGCCGAAGAACACGAACACGGCGACGAGCGCGCCCACGGCGAAGAGGATCAGCCCCAGGTAGAAGAGCGGGTGGGCGCCCATCGGCACGTAGGAGGTGAACATGACGCTGGAATCGCCCTTGAACACCGCGAAGTTGTTCATGAGCGCGCCGACGATCATGAGCCAGAAGGCGGCCCAGGCGACCTTGGGCGTGGCCAGCCGGCACTTGAGCAGCGTCGAGGCCGCGAAGTAGAGCACCGCGATCTCGAAGAAGATGATCCAGAAGACGAGCATGTCCAGCCCGTGCGCGGTGAGCGCGAGGTAGAACCAGTCGGGCGGCAGCAGCTTCACCGCGGGCCAGCGCGTGAGCGTGACCAGGAGCGCGAGCACGCCGCCCACGAGGAGGGAGACCACCCCCGCGACGGCGTTCCAGCGGATGAGCTTCTCGGCCGGCTCGTGGTAGACGAGGCCGGTGGACGGGCAGGTGCGGAAATTCCGGTTGACGGCCATGGCGCTCTCCCCCTAGCTCTTCTTCGGCTTCACGACGTAGAGCTTGCTCGCCATCGTGTGGTGGTTGATCCCGCAGTACTCGTTGCAGATGATCGAGTACGTGCCTTCCTTGGTGGGCGTGATGGTCATGACGTGCTCGTAGCCCGGGTGGATCTGCACGTTGATGTTCTCGGGCTGCAGCGAGAAGCCGTGCAGCCAGTCGGTCGACATGATGTGCAGCTTGTAGGTCTGGCCTTCCTCGAGCTCGAGGATGGGCCAGAAGTTCCAGAGCCGCGCGATGAGGTAGACGTCGCTGCCGGGAACGGGGTGCACGACCGGGATGTTCTGCTCTGTCACGGTGCGCACGGTGTACTTGTCCACCATCGCCTGGGTCTTGGCCACGTAGGCCTCCGGCGTGGTGCGGTAGGCCTCGTTGGAGAGGTTCTGCTTACCGTAGATGTGCCAGTACGGCATCATGAAGAACATCACCAGGCACCAGACGAAGGCGATGACGATCCAGGTGCCTTCGACGCGGTCCAGGGGCTGCTTCCACCAGACGCGGTCGGCGGGGGAGTGGATGGCGGTCATTTCGGTCTCCGGGGGGAAGGGGTCACTTCGAGATCGGAATGCCGACGATCTCCATCACGCCCCAGACGATGTACAGGACGGTGGGCATCGCGACGCCGAGGAAGAGGAGCATGAAGGGGTTGTCGCAGAGCTGCTGCATCATCGGGATGGGCTCGTCGGCGACGTCGTCGTCGGCCGGCGCGGCCTGGGCGGGGTCCTGGCTCATGTTTTCCTCCTCTTGTGTGGGGACGCACGCCGGGCGGGGTCCGGCTCGTGTGGGGGTATGCTAGGCAGGCGGTAGAATGAAAAAATTGAACCCGTTCAAGAAAAGCCGCTTTGGGCCGCGATCCCGCGTCCGGGCGCTCCCGCGGCCGCTAACATGACCCCCGTGAACGCCTCCCTCGTCGCTTCCCCCGGGGCGGGAACCGCCTCGTCCGCGGCCCTGGCCGGCCGCCGGCCGGTCGCCGCCTGGCTGCTGGCCTGCTGCGCCCTCGTCTTCGCCATGGTCGTCGTGGGCGGTGTCACCCGCCTCACCCACTCGGGCCTGTCCATCGTCGAGTGGCAGCCCTTCATCGGCACGATCCCGCCGCTCGACGACGCGGACTGGGCCGCGCAGTTCGAGAAGTACAAGCTCACCCCCGAGTTCAAGCTGCGCAACCACGACATGGACGTCGAGGGCTTCAAGTCCATCTTCTGGTGGGAGTACTTCCACCGGCTGCTGGGGCGCCTCATCGGCGTGGCCTACTTCGTGCCGTTCGCCTGGTTCTGGGCGCGCGGGCGGCTGGACGGCCCGCTTGCGGCGAAGCTAGGCGGCATCTTCGTGCTGGGGGGGCTGCAGGGCGCCATGGGCTGGTACATGGTGAAAAGCGGGCTGGTCGACGACCCGCAGGTGAGCCAGTTCCGCCTCACCGCGCACCTGGGACTCGCGCTCCTCATCCACGCCGCGATGTTCTGGGTCGCGCACCAGGTCCTGCGGCCCGCCCCCTCGGGCGCGCCGGCGGGGCTGCGCCGGGCCGGGCTCGCCTTCGCCGCGCTCGTCTTCGCCATGGCGCTCACCGGGGGGCTGGTCGCGGGCATCCGCGCGGGCTTCGCCTACAACACCTGGCCGCTCATGAACGGGCAGTGGGTGCCGGCCGAGATCCTCCTCATCGAGCCGTGGTGGCGCAACTTCGGCTACAACATGGCCACGGTGCAGTTCGTGCACCGCACGCTCGCGCTCCTGGTGCTCGCCTTCGCCTGGCTCCTCGCGTGGCGAGTCCTCGCCGACCGCGCCTGCACGCAGGAGGCGCGCACGGCCGCGTGGATCCTGGCCGTGGCGACGCTCGGGCAGGTCGTCCTCGGGATCCTCACGCTGCTGATGGTGGTTCCCGTCGGGCTCGGCGCGGCGCACCAGGGCGGTGCGGTCGTGGTCCTCACCGCCGCGCTCTGGCTCGCCCGGGCGCTGCGCTGACGCCGCTGCCCGGTCAAGGCGGGGAGGGCTTCAGGGGGCAGTTGCGAACGCGAGGGCAGGCCTCGTCGTGGCGATGGGCGATGGAGACGGCGATCTGGCGGGAGCGCGAGGGGTCGAGGACGCCCATCAGCTCCGCGAGCTCGACGTCCTCGCGGGCGAGGTGGGCGCGCAGGCGCACGAGGAAGTCCGCCGCGGTGCCGGCGGGGAAGGCGACGCCCACGCCGGCGCCGATGGCCAGCAGCGGGATCCGCAGCGCGTGCCACAGCTCCGCGAGCTCGCGGTGCTCCACCAGCAGCGAGGCCACCAGCTCGAAGGCCTGCGCGCGGCGCGCCGGCGAGTCGCTGGCGGCGAGCAGGGCGGGGAAGACGTCGGCCTCCTCGTCGTCCACGTGGACCTTGAAGGCCTCGTCGATCTCGGCGACCAGGGCGCGCGCGCGGTCGGAAGCCGCGGCCCCGCCCGCGCCGGGCGCGGCGACCTCGGCCACGAGTGCCTCGAGGCGCCCCAGCATCCCGGCCACGCAGCGATGGCACCGGCCGAGCGATTCGCGCGGCGACGGGACGTCGCCGCCTGGTTCCGACTCCGCCACGGGCATCCACCCTCCGGATAGGAGAGGGCAGCGTACTCGCGCGGGGCGGCCGCGGATTTAAAGAAGATCAAGAAATCGCGGCTTCGCGCGGTGAATCGGGCGCGGGGAGTGACGGTGGTTGTTCTCCGTGCTCTCCGTGATGACTACCCCGGCACCACTACCCGAGGTGCAGCCCGCCGTCGAGGTGGATCACCTCCCCGGTCACGAACCCGGCCAGCGGCGAGACGAGGAAGCGCACGGCGTGCGCGAACTCTTCCGGCTCGCCGAAGCGCCCGGCGGGGATGGCGGCGAGCGCCTGCCGGCGCTGCGCCTCCGTGAGGTGCTCGGTGACGCTCGCCGAGCGCACGTACGCGGGGGCGATGGCGTTGGCGGTGACGCCGCGTCCGGCGCCTTCGCGCGCGAGGGCCTGCGTGAGGGAGGCGATGGCCCCCGAGGCCGCGGCCTCCGCCGCGCCGCGCGGGGCGCCGGCCGCCTCGTGGCCGCCGACGCAGACGATGCGCCCCCAGCCGCGCGAGGCCATCTCCGGGAAGGCGGCCCGCGACCAGTGGAAGGAGCCGTCGATCGCCGCGCCCAGCACGCGCCGCCAGGCCGCGTCGTCGGTGGTGGCGAGCGGGGAACCGCCGGAGGCGCCCGCCGCGTTCACGAGGATGTCGACGGGGCCCAGCTCCGAGCGGATGCGCTCGTGGGCGGCACGCACGGCCGTGGCGTCCGTCACGTCGGCCGCGACCACGATGCGGTCGCCGCGCACGAAGCGCGAGAGCGTGTCCAGGCGAAGCGCGTCGAGGTCGACGAGCGCCACGCGGGCGCCTTCCTCCAGCAGCGCGCGCGCCGCGGCGAGCCCCAGGGCGCCCGCGCCGCCCGTGACCACCGCCACCTTGTCCTTGAGCATCATGGCGCGTTGCCCCCCGTCACCGCGGCGCGGCGCGCCAGGGCGCGAGCAGCTCGGCCAGGCCGTCCCAGCAGATCTGCACGCCGATGCAGAGGAGGATGAAGGCGGAGAGCCGCAGGAACACGGCCGTCCCCGACGGGCCCAGCACGCGCACCATGTGCGAGGCGTAACGGTAGGCGAGCCAGATGGCGAGCGAGGCGGCCCATATGCCCAGCAGCAGCCCCAGCGAGGTGATGAGCAGCGGAACGCCGCGCTTGGGCAGGCTCGCGCCGAGCGTGATGGCGATGGAGATGGAGCCGGGCCCCACCGTGATGGGGAAGGCGAGCGGGTAGAAGGCGCGCCCGGCCACCGCCTGGGCCGAGGTCTGCCGCGAGGCGCCGGGGGAGTCGCCGCCCGCGCCCTCCTCGGCGGCGAGCAGCCGCCACGCGGTGGCCGCGACCAGCAGCCCGCCGCCCACGCGCACCACGGGCAGCGAGATGTCGAAGAAGGCGAGGACGTGCTTGCCGGCGAAGGCGCCCGCGACGAGCAGCCCCAGGCAGGCAAGGCCCACGCGCCGGGCCATGGCGCGGCGCGCGTCCTCGGCCATGCCCTCGGTGAGCGCGAGGAAGATGGGCGCGTTTCCCGGCGGGTTGGTGATCGGCAGCAGCGCCGCGAGCGTCACCAGCGCGGTCGTGGCCACCGTGGCGAGTTCGGTCTCCACGTCGCCGGGCTCAGTTGGTGCAGTCGAGGTAGACGGAGCGGTGCTCGTAGCCCGAGGCGGTCTTGGCGATGCTGCCGCACACGTAGGTGACCTCGAGCTGCTTGCGGTCGCCGCGCGCGGGGTCGCCGCACATGTCGTTGGAGACCTCGATGGTGGCCGTGCGGCGGCCGTTGGCGCGGCGCGCGACCCAGCGGGTGGCGTCGCAGCTCTTCGAGGAAGTGCCGTAGTAGGCGGTCGACACCGTGATCGGGCCGGTGGGCCGCGGGGCGGGGGCCGCGGCCGGCGGAGGCGGCGGGGCGGCGGGCGCCGCCCCGCGGCGCGCGTCCTCCAGCCCCTTCCGGTAGCCGCTCGCGAAACCGTCGTCGTAGCCGCGCCGGTAGCCGTCGCGGTAGTCGCGGCGCTCCTCCTGCGGCGGCTCGCCGTCGAAGGCGAAGGCGGGCGCGGCGGCAAAGAGGAGCGTGAAGGCGAGGGCGGCGAAGGCGGGGCGCATCAGGCGGTCTCCAGGACAGGGGAAGGCTTGCCGGTCTTCTTGCGGTGGCGGCAGGCGTCGATGAAGGACTTGAGGAGCGGCTTGCCGTCGAGGAGCCCGGCGTCGGCGGGGTCCATGAATTCCGGGTGCCATTGCACCCCCGCCACGTAGCTGGGGCCGTTCCAGCGGATCGCCTCGACGATGCCGTCGGGATCGCTCACCGCCTCGATCACGAGGTCCCGGCCCAGGGTCTTCACGGCCTGGTGGTGGATAGTGTTGATGCGGGTGACGGTCGCCTTCGGGTAGAGGCGCGAAAGCCACCCGCCCTCGGTGAGCCGCATGGCGTGGAAGTTGTCCTCGTAGCGCTGGTCGCAGCGGTGCTGCAGCGCGCCGCCCACCTGCGTCTGGATGTCCTGGTAGAGGGTGCCGCCCAGGGCCACGTTGACGAGCTGGCAGCCGCGGCAGATGCCGAACACGGGCTTGCCCTGGCGGACGAACTCGCGGAAGAGGCGGATCTCGTAGCCGTCGCGAACGCTGTCGCCGGACCACTCGGGGTTGAGCGGCCTCTCCCCGTAGGTCTCCGGGGCGATGTCGGCGCCGCCCTGCAGGACGAGCCCGTCGAGCGCGTCGACGTAGTCCTTCTTGGCGATCCTCGCCGGCAGGTGCGGCGCGGAGAGGCTCAGCGCCGGCACCATGAAGGCGAGCACCTCCCCGGACATGACCCAGTTGGCCACCGACTGCTCCAGGTACTGCACGCTCTTCGTGGGCAGGAAGAAGCGGCGCGGGTCGGGGTAGAGCAGCCGGGCCGAGATCCCGATCTTCAGGGGTTCCATCGCGGAACTATATCGCGTCGGGTGCTTGATCGGGCGCAAGGGGGGGCGCCCCCGCCGGGAGGAGCCTAGGGGTGAGGGTGGCGCCCGCACCGGTCCTGCCATCCGGCTGTCACGTTCGCGGCGCATCCTCCGGGCGGGGAGCCGTGAACGCCATGAACATGGAAAAGTCGCGCATCGTCGAAGCGCTGGGAGAGGAGGGCCTGCGGCTGCCGGCGCTCCTCAACGAGGCGCTGGCCGCCAACGACCGCGCCAAGTATCTCTTCACCGTGCTGCAGGTGGCGCAGGGCCACGCCGACCATCCCGGCGGGCCGGCGCCGGAACTGCGCGCCGAGCGCGAGGCCGCCGGGCTCGCCGCGGCCGGCTTCGACGAGGTGGCCGGCGCCGCCACCGCCGTGGGCGAGGGCCGCTACTTCATGCCGGGCGTCGACCGCCTTTGCGCGCGGCTGCACGCCGAAGTCGACGCGATGCTCGCGCCGCTGGAGGCCGCCGGGCAGGACGCCGCCGCCTTCGCCGAGCGCCGCACGAGGCTCGCGGCCGCGCCGTGGTGCGACGAGGACGACTGCATCGGCGCGGCGCAGATCGCCGCGCTGACGGGCGGCGGCCGCGAGGGCGAGGACACGGTCCACCGCCTCGTGATGGACATGCACAAGGCGCTGAACGCGCTGCAGGCCCGCATCGCCTCCGAGACGATCGACGGCGCCCACGCCTACGGCATGGCGGCCGGCGACCGCGCGCTGGTGGCGGCGTTCATGCGCGGCGTGAATCGCACCGCCGGCCTCAAGTTCGACCACCCCGGGCTGGGGACGACCGCCACGCGCTCGGGCGCGCGGCTGGTGATACAGAACGACATCGGCACGACCGACGCGCACGTCCTCGTGGTGCACGTGGAAGCCGCGCGCGTGATGCTCACCTACACCGACGTGCACATGCAGCGCCTGCTCTTCTTCCAGGGCCTCTTCGACCGCTGGCGCGTGGACTGGGAGGACACGCTCTCGCGCACCGACCGGTCGATGGAGGACGGGGTCTACCACCTGTGCATCGGCACCTACACGGCGGCCGGCGCCGCCGAGCTCGAGGAGTACCTCGCCTTCCTCGGCTCGCGCCTCGTCTTCCTCATCGACTGGAACCGCGCGAGGAAGCGCCTGCGGCTGCTGCTGCCCAAGAAGGAGGTGATGGAGCTCCTCAAGTGGGCCGCCGACAACGACCACGGCCACATGGCGTTCCTGCGCGCCGGCGGAGAGCAGATGATCTTCGACTCGCTCGCGTTCGTCTCGCGCGCGCCCGCCTCCTTCGGCGCGCGCCTCGACGACGTGCTGGGGCGCAACGCCGCGGTGAGCTTCATGCGCTACGTGATGCGCACCTGCGCCCAGGGGCTCGCGGGCGGCCGCCCCGAGGGGCTCGTGCGCGACGAGGTGCGCGCCGAGCTGGTGAGCTACTTCCGCTCGGCGCAGGAGAGCGTGCTCGACATCGCGGCCGAGCACGCCGCCTTCGCCCACGAGATCGCCGCCGGCACGCGCGACGCCCTGGTGAGCGCGGCCTCCGAGGAAGGCGCGGAGGCGGTCGCGGGCAACGCCCAGCGCGCCAAGACCTGGGAGCACCGCGCCGACGAGCTGGTGAACGCCGCGCGCGCGCAGTCGCGCCAGTCCGAGCGCGCCCAGTCCTACCGGGCCCTCATCGAGGCCGCCGACGACATCGTCGACGAGCTGGAGGAGGCGGCCTTCCACCTGGCCCTCGTGCCGCGCGGCGCGGAGGGCGAGGCGATGTGCCAGTCGCTCAGGCCGCTGGCGGCGCTCGCCGTGGAGGGCACGCAGGAGTACCTCAAGGCGGTGGAGACCGCGCGCACGCTGCACCGCGGCAGCCCCCGCGAGGACACCCAGGACTTCCTCGAGGCCGTGCACCGCATCATGACCCTCGAGCGACGCAGCGACGAGGTGCACCGCGCCGTGAAGGCCCTCGTGCCCTCCCTGCCCGGCGCCTACGGCGGCCTCTACGGCTACATCGAGTGCGCGCGCAACCTCGAGGCCGCGACGGACGCGCTCATGCACTCCGCGCTGAAGCTGCGCGAGGCGGTGCTTGGCGAGCTGGTGGTGCTGTGAGCGCCTCCGCCAGCCTGCCGCCCGTCTTCGGGATCGCGCTCGCCAAGGCGGCGCCGGCCGCGGGCGAGCCGGCGCAGATGGGCTCGAAGGCCTTCAACC
>Ga0209476_10000094_pt1 | contig 57012 bp, 40 predicted proteins | sample KloWWTrecipitate_FD_187179 | JGI IMG/M metagenome (GOLD analysis project Ga0209476, IMG submission 187179) | Active sludge microbial communities from Klosterneuburg, Austria, studying microevolution and ecology of nitrifiers - Klosterneuburg... | ecosystem: Engineered > WWTP > Aerobic digester... | reverse complement strand
TGGAAGAATAGCCCGGATACGCTCCGGGAGCTATTCTTCCACCTGTATCTCAATGCATTTAAGCCGGGCAGTGAAATGGATGTCCGGGCGCGCACCATCGTCGATCCGGACGCCAGGGTCGGTGACCGCATCGCTGCTCTTTCGCAGGAGGAGGTAGGCGACCTGACCTGCACCCTCATTACACAAGACGGGAGAGCGGTACGGTTGGAACCGCTGGGAACGGTGCTCCGCGTCACGCTTGCCCGACCACTGCTCCCGGGGAAGCACACCACATTGCGCATCGATTTTCATGGGCAGGTGCCGGTCCAGATCCGCCGCAGTGGCCGCGACAATGCCGAAGGGGTCGCTTATAGCATGGCGCAATGGTTCCCGAAAGTGGCGGCATACGATGACCGCGGCTGGCATGCCGACCCCTATGTGAGCCGCGAGTTCTATGGTGAATGGGGGGACTACGACGTGAAGATCACCTTGGACAGCACGTTCACCGTTGCGGCAACCGGGGTGCTTGCCAATGCGAAGGAGATCGGCCACGGCTACGCGCAGCGGACAAAAAACCAAAAGCGTTCCGACGGCAAGCTCACGTGGCACTTCAAGGCTCCGAAGGTCCATGACTTTGCTTGGTCCGCTGACCCGGACTATAAGAACGTTACCGCCCAAGTGCCTGGTGGGCCGTTGCTGCGCTTCATCTACAAAGACTCCCCAAAGTTTGAAGAAGTCTGGGGCCAGTTGCCCGGCTACATGGTGCGCACGGTGGAATACATGGACCGGAATTTCGGCAAGTACCCGTGGCCCACCTTCACCTTTGCCCAAGGTGGTGATGGCGGGATGGAATACCCCATGTTCACATTGATCACCGGCGAGCGGCGCTTAGGCAGCCTTGTTGGCACCAGCGTACATGAGGTGCTGCACAATTGGTACTACGGCGTGCTGGCCAGTGACGAGCTGAGCTTCCCATGGATGGATGAAGGCTTTTCGGAGTACGCGGGCAGCAAAGTGATGAAAGAACTATTTCCCGGAAACACAAAAGGACGCGTCCACTCTGATGCCATGGCCGCTTATCTGCGGCTTGTGGCATCCCCGCACCATGAGCCGATGAGCCTCGAGGCGGACCAGTTCGCCACAAACCGGGCATACAGCGACAACACCTACAGTAAGGGCGAATTCTTTCTGGACCAGCTCGGTGCGGTGATCGGCGACAGCACGCTTCAACGGGGGCTGCGCCGCTACTACGCGACTTGCGGGTTCAAACATCCCCGGCCCATTGATGTGCAGCGGGTCATGGAGAAGGAGAGCGGCCTGCAATTAGCGTGGTACTTCAATGAATGGATCAATACCACGCGCAAATTGGACTATGCGGTGAAGGGCGTGATGCAGCACGGGGACAGCACCACGGTGACCTTGGAGCGGAAGGACCTCATGCTGATGCCGGTGGACGTGGTCGTGCAAGGAGCACAGGGCGAATTGGAGCTGTTCCACATCCCGCTCTCGTTAATGCTGGGCGCGCGCAAAGAACAGCCCGACGGGCACGAATGGCACACACTGCCTCCATGGCAATGGACCGACCCCACGTATTCCTTCACCATCCCGGTGCCGCTGGCGCGCATCCAACGCATCGAACTGGACCCCTTCGGAAGGCTCGGCGATGTGGACCGCTCCAACGACGGCATGTCCATCACCCCCGGCACGCAAGGGGTGATGGAGCGTTGAAGATCAAGCGGGTGTTTCCTCCCGCAGATGGCCGTGTACCAGCTTGTGCTGCAGCTCTGCGGAAATCGGCCTGTACTCAAGGAAGTGTTCGGTATGGCTGCCCCGGCCTTGTGTGAGGCTCCGCAGGCGTGTACTGTACCGGTCCAGTTCGGCCGTCGGCACTTGCGCCTTGATCACCTGGATCTGTCCCGTGCCTTCGATCCCGAGGATGATGCTCCGCCGGCTTTGCAGGTCCGTCATCACGTCGCCCATGAGCTCCTCCGGCACGCGCACTTCCACTTCCTGTATCGGTTCCATCAACTGTGGGTCCGCCTGGGTGAAGGCTTCCTTGAAGGCCATCAGACCGGCGATGCGGAAGCTGATGTCGTTGCTGTCCACCGGGTGCATCTTGCCATCATGCACCACAACGCGGATGTCCCGCGCGGGTGAGCCGGTGAGCGGGCCTTGCTCCATCTTCTCCATCACACCCTTGAGGATACTGGGCATAAAGCGATTGTCGATCACCCCGCCCACGATGCAGTTATAGAAGACCAGCTTTCCCCCGGTGGGCAGATCGATCACCTCCTTGCCGCGGATGCTCACACCCGTGGGTTCCGGTATGCCTTCATGCCAAGGCTCAATGCGCAGATGCACCTCGCCGAACTGGCCGCTGCCGCCGGTCTGCTTCTTGTGCCGGTGCATGGCCGCGGCCGGCTTCCGGATCGTTTCCCGGTAAGCCACGCGCGGACTTCCGAACTCCACGTCCACTTTGTACAGCTTGGCTAACTTCCACTGGATCACGCCCAAATGCAGTTCGCCCAAGGTGCCGATGACCTGCTCCGCCGTCTCGCGCACGTAGCGCAGTGTGAACGCCGGATCCTCTTGTTGCAGTTCCAACAGGGCCGTGTGCAGCCGTTCTTCCTGTTTGGGGTCGGTGGCCTTTACCGTGCGATGCAGGCGTGGTTCGGGGAATCCGATGGCGGGGAGCCTATGTTCGGAACCTCTGGCATGCAGGGTCTGCCCGGTGCCGGTGTCCTTCAATTTCATGGCCCCGCCGATATCCCCGGCCACCAGCCGGTCCACCGGTTTCCGTTCCTTGCCTTCCAGGATGAACAACTGGTTCAACCGCTCATTGGCATCGGTGTTGGCGTTCGTCAGTTCATCACCTTCCTTCAACTCACCGCTCATCACTTTGAACAGCGTGATGCGACCGCTCCGGGGTTCGATGGTCGTTTTGAAGGTGAACAGCACCGTGGGGCCGCTGATCGAGCAGGGCAGTTCCACACCGTCCTCGGTTATCGCCGCAGGCATCTCTTCCGCGCTGGGCGCCACATTGTCGATGAAGCCCATCAGCCGCCCACTTCCCATGTTGCGCAATGCACTGAGGCAGAATACCGGAATACAGTTTCGGGACATCATACCCTTCTTGAGCCCCTCGCGCATCTCGTCCTCGCTCAGTTCCCCCTGCTCGAAATAGTGTTCCATCAAGGCCTCGTCGTTCTCCGCCGCTTTTTCCACCAGCACTTTGTGCAGGGCTTCAGCACGATCGCGCTCCTGTGCGGGGATGTATTCCTTGCGGGGCTTGCCGCCGTCATCGGGAAAGACATACATCGTCATCTTCAACAGGTCGATGATGCGGTGAAAACCTTCGCCCTGCTCCAAGGGATATTGTATCAGGGTGACGGCGTTCCCGAAGTGTTCCCGTGCCTGCGCCACCGTGTCCTCGAAGTCGGCCAAGGGCTGGTCCAACTGGTTCACGGCCATGATCACCGGACGCGAGGCGGAGGTGATATGCTCCCAGATCAGGTCCGTGCCCACCTCCACGCCGTTGCGCGCGTTCAACAGCAGCACGCAGGTATCGGCAACGCGGATCGCGGGCACGGCCTCTCCGGCGAGGTCGTCCAGCCCCGGCGTGTCGATGAGGTTGATCTTGTAGTTCCGCCACTCGGTGTGGAGGCAGGTGGCGTGGACGCTGCATCCGCGTTCCTGCTCCAGCTCGGTAAAGTCGCTCACTGTGTTCTTGTCCTCGATGCGGCCGCGGCGCGTGGTGAGGCCCGCTTCGAAGAGCATGGTCTCGGCCAGCGTCGTCTTGCCGCTTCCGTGGGAGCCCAGCAGTACGACGTTCTTGATGTGTTTCTCATCATAGGTCTTCATGGCACTAGGGTGTTTGCCTGTTAAGGAAGGAACGTGAAGCTCCCGGCAAGTGCACCGGCCACCGCCGTTAGCAAGCCTGAAATTACTCCGCCGCGGAACTTCTCCAAATTCCGGCAACAGCCCTTATGTGAAATGTGGTGAACGAAAAAGCCCCGGAGAACCCGGGGCCAAGATGCTGAGCGGCGTTCACCTAGTTCAAAGCCTCCCATGCGCGTTCGCCCTGTAATTGGCGAAAGCGGGAAAGCACCTCCTCATAGCTGGAGGGAAGATTCAGATCCTTCAACGGATCGAAGTTGAGATGCGCGGCACCGTTATCGGCGGTATATGAGCGGTCAGTGTCCGGCTCCTTTTTATCGTTCTGTTCCATGGGGCAACGTGATCCTTGCAGGGATGCGGGGCTAAATATAGACAGGTTCTCAAAAAAACACAACAGCGGAAAGGGGCGGGATCACGGCTGGGCTTCCGAGGATGCACCGCGATCGGACCAGTCGCGCCTCATAGGATATCGAAGTCCATGGCATCGAAGCGCATGCGGGCGGGATCCAAAACACGGCCCTGTCCCGTGAGGTCCTTGAAGATCAAGTTGAGCGGGGAGGGGCGGAAACGCAAGGGGATGTTCAGATATGCTGCACCACCCCAGCGCATCGCGGGGTCCAGGCCGATCCAGATCTTCCGGTGTACGGTGCCCTCCTCCATGGGGACCGATGTATCGGGAAGCGGCAGGTCACGCACGCCGAGCACATAGCGGGCACCGTACTGACTTCGTTGGGAAAGGATCAATCCGTGGCCCCGTTCCTTTTTCAAGGAGTAACGATAGGCCGGGTGCTGAAGCCGCCACGCGACTGAAGCAGGGTCCCAAGCGTGTGCGAATTGCACGTCCGGCGTGCGTTCCCCGAGCGGCAGCGCCCCTATCCCGATCATGGCCCGAAGCGGTGAAACGAGCTCGAAGCCGAGTTTTTTCGTGAAGCCGTGGGTGCTGTTGGCGTTGGCCACGCCGGTGACGAAGCCGTATCCTTCGTCCGCTGCGCGTGCATAGGTCGCCTTGGCCAGCTTGGTGAACAGCCCCTTGCCTTGGTGGCTCGGATGCGTGGCCGTGTTCAGTGAAAGCAGGCCTTTTTCCAAGGTCCCGTCCACCATGGCCTTCATAGGGATCGTTACATAATGGCCGGCCAGTTCCTCGCCATACCAAGCGTTGAAACCGACCGCGGTGCCCTCCGGGTTGTCCTTGTACTGCCAACGCAGCACCTCCTCCGTGAAATGGTCCGATCCCGGAAAGACCGCCCGCAACAAGTCCGTTATCTTGGCGATGGTGGCATCGTCCACCTGCACCGGCCTCAGTTCATGGTCCTGCATGCGGCCAAGATAATCCGCTGTTCCGCCTACATGCCTTCGGATCAATATGGTGGACCGCACAAACCGCTGCAATGACCGTTACGCCCTTTTCCCAACACTCATTCCCGATGTGTGCGGAGGAGGTTTACATTTGCCGCCCGCTCATTCAGAATGAGTGGATCAAAAAGGCCTCCTTAGCTCAGCGGTAGAGCAGCTCATTCGTAATGAGCAGGTCGTCAGTTCAATTCTGACAGGAGGCTCCAAAAAGCCCTCGCTCCAGCGGGGGCTTTGTCGTGAAGGACGGGCTAAATGGACCGGACCATGAGCACCATGTTCCGCGCTACTACCTTTGATAGCAACGACCAACCCTCATGTTCATGCATCGCACGATCATCCTCTCCCTCTGTTTTGCCACCGCCTTGTCCGCATTTGCCCAAGACGACCGGTGTACTTCCACCTTGGAAACAGTGGCACAGCAAGTGGGAAAGATGGTGGACTTCTGCGGTACGCCCGCCCAAGTGACCGTCCGTGGGAAGGACCATGAAGGTCCGGTTTTTCTCAACTTCGGAGCAAAATTCCCCGACCACACCTTCACTGTGGTGATCTGGGGTACCGTGGCCGGTGCGGAGATCAGTGAATTGCCGGAACGCTTTTCCGGGAAGAGGTTGGTCATCCACGGCATGGTCGTCGAGCATAATGGCAAGCCGGAGATCAAGCTGGCTACACTGAAGGATATCGAGGTGGAGGAGGAGTGAAGTGGAGCTATTCCTTCACGAACTTCGCGGAGGCCACACGACCTTCACCGGAAAAGCGCACGACGTAGGTGCCTGCGGGCAGGTCGGCGATATCCAGTACTTGCTCCGCACTTGTGCTGTGCATCGCAAGCACCACGCGGCCCTGCGCATCCATCACTGCTATGCCACCCTTTCCGGGCAGTTTCAGGTGGATAAACCGCTGGACGGGATCGTGCCGCACAAGGATATCTTCCACAATGGTTGAATGTTCGATCCCCGAGCAGATGTCCACCAATACGGCCGCGCTATCTGTTGTGGAATCGCTTCCGCCGACATTGGTCACCGTGAGCGTGACAGGATAGGTGCCGGGCGTTGCATAGCAGACCATGGGCATACTGTCCGTGCTGGTGGCCGGCGTGCCTCCGGGAAAGCTCCAAGCCCAGGACGAAACGCCGTTCGGGGAATTGTCCGTGAAGCTGGTGCATTCGTTCGGGCAAAGTGTTCCGCTCCCCACGGTGAAGGCGGCCACAGGTGCCTCTGGCAGGTGCCATTTGGCAATATGCTTTGCGGAATCGCCTCCGGCCATGGTGAAGAGGCCACCCACGAAAAGGCTGTCATGGAAGACCTCCATGGTCTTCACCGTGCTATTGCACCCGCTTCCCACTGGCACCCACGAGTTCCCTGAAAGGCGGGCGATGCGGCTGGGTGAGGTGAACGACCCTCCGATGTACAATTGGTCACGATATACGGTCATGGCGGTGACGTAGTCGTTCAAGGTGCCGCCCACATTTACCCATTGGCTGCCGTTCCACTTGGCCACGCGGCTGGCGGGCTGCCCGTTCGCTTGGGTGAAATCCCCGCCGATGTAAAGGGTGTCCTGGAAAATGCAATGGATGTACACGTCGCCGTTCACCCCGGCACCCATGCCGTTCCATGCGCTGCCGTTCCACAGGGCGGTATAGTGTACCACCGAATCCCCGGCTGTGAAAAAGCCTCCGCCCACGAAGAGCTGGTCATCGAAGGGGGCCATCGTCGTGACCCGCCCGCTGGTACCGGAGGTGAGGCCCTCATAGCTCGAACCGTTCCAGCGGGCGATGTGGGCAAAAGGAGAGGAGAAAACGCCGCCTACATACAGTGTATCCTGAAAATGGGCCATACTGTAAGCTTGGCTGTTGAACGACGAACTATTGACCCCGGTAAGGTTGAACATGTTGATACCGTTCCAGAACCGCACACGTCCACCGTCCCCGATGAAGAGCGCCGTATCGTTCGCATAGAGACCGTCCGCGGACATGTAAACGGCAAGGTTGCCGATGCTGCTCCATGCCGTTCCGTTCCACCGTGCCAAGTAGTCCGTGTTCACTCCGCCGATCTCCGTGAACACCCCACCTGCAAATAGCTCCCCGCCGAATGGTTCCAAGGCATACACGGTGGAACTGGCACCGCTGCCAACGGGCTCCCAGGTCTGTGCGGACAGTGGACCAATAGAGAGTAATATGGGCAGGAAGGGAAGAAGAAAACGCATGGCCGCAAGGTAGCCAGCCAGCTTAAGACAAGGGCAGCTTAATGGACGTGGATGGACGCGAATAAGCGCGTCCATCCACGTCCATTCGGGTCCATTAGAAAGAAAAGGGTGCCTTGCAATAAGATCAAGGGCTGACGTCTTTCAGCATTTAATCATCTGAACCCTTCACCCCACCAGCTCTGCAGCCTGTCGTGCCACCTGTATCCCGATGGCCACACCGATCCCACCCAAGCCAGCTGCCACCACCACATGCGGTGTGATGTGCTCCACCACGGGAGGCCCACCTTGCGAGCGGAAGCCCATCACACCGCTCCAGCGCTGCGCAATGCTGAAGTCCCGCCCGGGCAGGATGGTTTGCCGCAGCAGTTCCTCCAGCGCGGTCTGGATCTGTAGCGTGGTGCCGTCCTCCGTGGTGGTCTCCCCGGTCTTGTCCAAGTTGCGTCCACCGCCCAGCAGCACGCGTCCTTCGTATTCGCGGAAGTAGTAGAAGCCTTCATCCATGTGGAAGGTGCCCTTCAGCTTCAGACCGGGGATCACGGAGGTCAATACCACTTGGCCGCGGCCGGGCAGGACGTCGATCGCGGGGATCAATGTCCGGCTGTAGCCGTTGGTGGCGATCACGGCTTGTGCGGCCTTCACGGTGCCGACGTCGGCCACGTGGAGTTCCACGCCGTCCGGTTTCTCCTCCCAGCCTTCCACGGAGGAACTGAACCTCACCTCAACGCCTTCGCCTTGCACCTTTGCCAGCAGTGCCCGCATCAGCTTCCCGCTGTCCACCGCGCCTTCCAACGGATTCCAGACCAAATGATCGGCGTTGAGGCCCAATGCGGGGATGCGCTGGTCTGCCCAGGTGAACACGTTCTTCCCGAAGATGCCGTGCAGTGCGGCATTGAGCGCATCGAACCGTTCGGCGACGCGCGTGTACAGGGGGCTATCCTTCCCGAAGAGCTCATATCCACCGACGGCCTCGAAGCCGATGGCCGCATCGCCGAGCGTTTCACGCAGCTCTACCAGTCCGCGCCAGCGTTCTTCCACCCGGTGAAGTGCTGCGACCTCGCTTTCCGTCTCGATATCGTGCAGCAGCTCGCTGGGGCTGCCGAAGCAGGCGAAGCCCGCGTTCTTCACGCTGGCGCCGGCGGGGTGGGGGCCGCGCTCCAGCACCAGCACCCTGCACTTGGGGTATTTCCGGCGATGATGCAAGGCCGTAAAAAGCCCGGTGATGCCCGCGCCGACCACCACCAGGTCCGGGTCTCCATGGAACGAGCGACTTTCCCAAATGCTGTACATGCGCGCTGCGCGGCCCGCCATATTGGGCCACCCCGCAAAGTTGTCGTAAATTGCCGCTTCGTCCGCCCCGCTTCAGCAAGCAAGCCCTGCATGGCCGCATCCCCCTTTCTTCGCCCGCTCCGAACGTTCCTCGTGCTGCTGCTGCTGTGCTCCGGTCTGTACGCCAGTGCGCAGATCGACAACGTGTACGTCTACGGCACGGTGAAGGACTACAACACCTCAAAGAAGTTGGATGGCATCAACGTCACCGTCTTCAAGGACGGCGTCAAACTCTCCTCGGTCGTCACCAGCGCCAACGGCAAGTACGAGTTCAATCTGGATTACGGCTACGAATACAAGCTGCTCTTCGACAAACCCGGCATGGTGGGCAAGAACGTCGCCATCAATACGCGCAGCATCCCGGAGGAGGACCGTGTGGGCGGCTTGGCGATGAACGTGGAGATGACGCTTTTCCAGGACATCCCGGGCATCGATTTCAAGCTGCTGCAACAGCCCATCGGCAAGTCCAAGTACGACCCCACGACCCACATGCTGGCGTGGGACCTCGAGTATACCGAGCAGATCCGCTCGGAGATGGCGCGGTTGCTGAAGGAATACGACGACAAGAAAAAGCGGGAGGCCAATGCCGACGAGCAGTTCAACAAGTTGATGGACCAAGGCAACGCCGCCATGGCATCAAAGGACTACAAGAAAGCCGTGCAGAACTATACGGAAGCCTTGGGCCTGAAGGCGGGGGACCCTATCGCCACCGCGAAGCTCAGCGATGCGCAGATGAAGGTGAACGAGCTGCTCGCGGCGGAAAAGAAGGAACAACAGTACGCCGACCTGATCAAGACAGCGGACGGCCTGTTCGGTAAGAAGAGCTACGAGGATGCCAAGGCCAAGTACGCGGAGGCCTCGGGGTTGAAAGATCAGGAAGCCTACCCAAAACAGAAGATCAAGGAGTGCGATGCTTTCATCGCCGACCTCGCCGCCAAGGCGGAGGCCGACAAAAAGACCAAGGAGCGAAACGATAAGTTCAATGCTGCCGTTGCTGCTGGCGATGCCGCCTTCAAGGCCGCCAAATACGAGGACGCCAAGGGAAAATTCACCGAGGCCGCCGGGTTGAAACCGGACGAGAAGTACCCGCCGCAGCAATTAGCCGCGATCGCCGCCAAGCTGGACGAGCTGGCCAAGAAGGCCGAAGAGGACAAGAAGGCCAAGGAGCTGGACGACCAGTACAATGCCGCCATCAAGGCCGGTGATGCCGCCTTCAAGGCCGCCACTTATGATGCCGCCAAGGCGAAGTACAACGAGGCACTGGGCCTTAAGTCGAACGAGAAATATCCGGCCGACCAACTGAAGGCCATCGACCAAAAGCTGGCGGAACTGGCCGCCAAGGCCGAAGTGGACAAGCAGGCGAAGGAGCTGGACGTGCAGTATCAAGCCGCCATCACCGCCGCTGATGCCGCTTTCCAAGGCGCCAACTACGATGAGGCCAAGGCGAAGTACAACGAAGCACTGGTCCTGAAGCCGAAGGAGAAGTACCCGGCGGGCCAGTTGGTGGCCATTGACAAGAAGCTGGCGGATCTGGCCGCCAAGGCCGAAGCGGACAAAAAAGCCAAGGAGCTGGACGATCAGTATCAGGCGGCCATCACCGCTGCCGATGCTTCGTTCCTAAGCACCGACTACGAAGGGGCGAAAAAGAAATACAACGAAGCCCTGGTCCTGAAGCCGAAGGAGAAATATCCGGCGGATCAGTTGAAGGCGATCTACAAGGCCATAGCGGATAACGCGGCAAAGGCGGAGGCGGAGAAGAAGGCCAAGGAACTGGATGCGAAGTACCAAGCTCTCGTGGATAAGGCAGAGGGTCTGTTCACGGCTGCGAAATACGAGGATGCCAAAGCCAAATTTCAGGAAGCATCAGGGGTGAAGCCCGATGAGGCGCACCCGAAGGAGCGGATCGTGGAGATCGACGCCAAGTTGGCCGAATTGGCCCGGCAAGCGGAGGAAAAGCGCAAGAAGGATGAACTGGAAGCCAAGTACACGGCGTTGATCACCAGTGCGGACAAGAATTTCGATACCAAGAAGAACAGCGATGCCTTGAACGATTACAAGAACGCCTCGCAGTTGAAACCGGACGAACAATATCCGAAGGACCGCATCGCGACGATCAATGAGCTGCTGGATGCCAAGGCGAAGGAGCAGGCCGAGAAAGAGCGCTTGGAACGCGAGAAGCAGGAAAAGGACAAACAATACGCGGGCCTGATCGCCCAGGCGGACAAGGACTTCAAGGGCCAAGCCTATGATGCAGCGACCAGTGGCTATACCTCAGCTTTGGAGGTGAAGCCGGGGGAGAAATATCCCAATGACCAGTTGGCTGCCATTGTTGCCCTGAAAGCCAAAATGGCCGCCGCGGACAGCTTGAAGGCGGCAAAGGATGCCGCCGAGCAGGCCCGGCTGGCGGAAGAGGCCCGGTTGAAAGCGGAGGCCGACAGCCTGAAAGCGGCGCGGGAGGCGGAGGAAAGGGCACGGCTGGCGGCGGAGCGCAACAGCAAAGCGGATGTTCAAGCCCGTTATGACCAGGCCATCGCCAAGGCGGACGCGGCTTTCGACAGGAAGGCATATGACCCGGCCCGCGAAGGTTATACCGAGGCGCTCGGTGTGAAACCAAATGAGAAATATCCGAATGACCGTCTCAAAGCCATCGATCAGGCCATTGCTGACCAACTGAAGGCAAAGCAAGCTTCAGCTACTGCGGCCGAACGGGACCGCTTGGCCGAGGAGGAACGCCTGCGAAGGGAAGCTGCGGCCGCAGATTCCGCGCGGGCGGCTTTGGACCGTGCCCGGCAGCAACGGGAAGGGCAGAAAGCGTTGGATGACCGATATGCACAGACGGTCCTTGACGCCGACAATGCCATGGCCGACAAGGATTATCCCTCCGCGCGCAGCCTCTACACACAGGCCATGGACATTAAGCCCAAGGAGACCTATCCACAGGTGAAGATCGACCAGATCGACATGATGCTCGCTGAGCAGGAGCGCTTGAGACGGGAGCGTGAACTGGCCGAGCAACAAGCCAACGAGGCCCCGCCACCGTCTCCCCAGACCAGTACGGCCGACAACCGTAAGGAACAGGAGGCGGAAGAGTTCATGCGCGAGGCGCGGGAACGCGAGGAAGTGGAGAAGTACGGCCGGATCAAGCGCCTACAGCAATTGGTGCGGCAACAGGAAGAGGATAATGCTGCCAAAGCCGAGCAACGGCAGGAAGACGCGGCGCACCAAAACAAGGACTATATGGCCAGCTCCGAAGAGCTGTACCGCGGCAGTGAGGAGATGCGCAAACGCAACGCTGAAGAGGTGGAGGCCTTCCGGGAATCATTGGCCCAGCGGAAGAAGGAACTGCAGGAGAAGGGCAGACAGGACAGTGAACAGGCCATGGAAGCGACCTCCGCGAAACAGACGGACATCCAGCAGATGGCCACGGCCCGGCAAGAAGAACATACTAGCAATGTGAATACCGTCAGGGAGCAGCAACAAAGCTGGACCTCGCAGTTGGACGATAAAGCACAGGCGGGCATGGAGCGGACCAATGCCGCCCGCGACCAAGCGCTTCAGCAGGAAGATCAATTAGCCGTGTTTAATATCAGGGGCAATGCCTCGGGCGACCGCCAACGGGAGCAGGTAGAGCTGATGAAGCAGAATCGTGAAGCACGGGAGAAGCAGCTCATTTCGGGGGCGCATGACAGGGCCCTGAACGAGAAGGTCCGCATCGACAACATCCCCACAGATAAGCAGCGCTCCTATGCGGACTACAACCGCAATGAGCTGGCTTCGCAGTATCAGCAGGGTGTCACCGAGGAAAGCTATACCGAGGGGAACAAGGTCATCATCCGGCGTGTGGTGGTGCAGGGCAACAAGGCCGATGAGTACAGCAAGGTGATCGCCAAGTGGGGCACCTTCTACTTCAAGAACGGACAAAGCATCAGCGAACAGATCTGGTCGGTGAACACCGAACTGTAAGCCGGCCCACGTCCGTTCCCCGAGCAGCCCGATGAAATTACCGCTTCACGTCCGCATTCTGCTCGGTATGGCGGCAGGTGTGCTGTGGGCGCTCCTGAGCAGCTTCATGGGCTGGAGCCGCTTCAACCTGGATTGGATAGATCCGTTCGGCAAGATCTTCGTCAACCTACTCAAGCTGGTCGCGGTGCCCTTGGTTCTCTTCAGCATCATCACCGGCGTGGCCAGCATGGGTGAGGTGCGACGATTGGGTTCGCTCGGGCTGCGGACTTTGGGCCTCTATCTCCTCACCACCGTAATGGCCGTTTCCTTGGGCTTGGTGCTCGTGAACACGATCAAGCCCGGTGAGTGGGGGGATGATGACAAGCGGGTCGCGAACCGGATCAACTACGAGTTATGGGTGCAGGAGACCGCGGAGGTACAAGTGCCATTGGACGGAAAGTGCTTGGCCTGTGAGCCCGCCAACAGCGCGCTCCGCGATTCCATAGCCGCTGTCCGGGGAACCACCATGCCGAACGAATGGACCAAGGCCGCCGGCGCCACCGCTGAGCTTAGAAAAGAGGCGGGGCCTTTGCAGTTCCTAGTGGACATCGTGCCGGGCAACATCTTCGAGAGCCTCACTGAGATGCGGATGTTGCAGGTGATCTTCTTCGCCATCCTCTTCGGCATCATGCTGCTCTTGGTCGACCCCAAGCACGCCACCCCGTTGAACACCTTCATGAACGCCTGCAATGAGGTGTTCATCAAGATGGTGGACGTGATCATGCTGGCCGCGCCGTGGTTCGTCTTCGCATTGATGACCGGGGTGGTGGCGCGCATGGCGGGTGATGACATCGCCGCCGTGGGCGAACTGTTCAAGGGATTGGTGGGCTATGCGCTCACCATTGTGCTCGGGCTGGCGCTGATCGTGGTGGTGATCTACCCCGCGATGATGAGTTTGTTGATGCGGAGGAACGTATACAAGGATTTCCTGCGCGCGATCAGTCCCGCCCAGTTGCTCGCCTTCAGCACCAGCAGCAGTGCGGCCACCCTGCCGGCCACCATCCGTTGCGTGGAGGAGAACATCGGCGTAAGCAAGGCCACGGCGGGGTTCGTACTGCCTGTGGGCGCCACGGTGAACATGGACGGCACCAGCTTAATGCAGGCGGTGGCGGTGATCTTCCTGGCCCAACTGCACATGGTGGACCTCACTTTGGGGCAGCAGCTCACCATCGTGCTCACGGCCACCTTGGCCAGCATCGGCGCGGCCGCGATCCCCAGCGGTGGCATGATGCTGATGGTGGTGGTGCTTTCCTCACTTGGCCTCGATCCCGCCTGGGTGGCCATCGTCTTCACCATTGACCGCCCATTGGACATGATGCGGACCGTGGTGAACGTGACCGGCGATGCCGCCGTTTGCTCCGTGGTGGCGCACTCCCAAGGTGAAAAACTGTTCATGGACAAGGAAAAGCTCGAAGCCGCATGATCTTTGCGGGGCAGTTCCGTTAGTGCATGGTCTTTGCATGCCCCGTCGGCATCCATACCACCTGATCCAAAAGCAGTAGAACATGGCCAAGTTGACCAAACGCATACTCATCGTTATCGGGATCCTCATTGCCCTGCTTCTGGTGGCAGCGGTCCTCATCCCCATCCTATACAAGGGCAAGATCGAGGCAGCCGTGAAAAAGCAGGTGAATGAGAGCGTCAATGCCACGGTGGAGTGGGGCGATTGGGATATCGGCATCATCCGCAGCTTCCCGAATGCCTCCGTTTCCGTGGATAATGTCCGCGTTTGCAACAAGGCACCCTTCGAAGGCATCTGTTTGGCAGACATCGGCGAAGTGCGCGTCACGATCGGGCTCATGAGCCTCTTCGGCGACCAGATCCAGATCCAGAACGTCGCGTTGGACAGGCCGGTCATCGATGTGAAGGTGCTGAAGGACGGCCGTGCGAACTGGGACATCGCCATTCCTGACAGTACTATCGCAGAACTCGGATCGGTGGACACATCCACCACCAAGTTCAATGTGGCGCTGAAGAAGTACAGCATCGCCAAGGGGCACATCATCTACGATGACGAAAGCTTTCCCATGCTGATGGACTTCCGTGGCGTGGACCACACGGGCAAAGGGGACTTCACGCAGGACCTCTTCACCCTCAGCACCAAGACCGTCGCCGACAGCGTGACCGTGGTGTACGACGGCGTGAAGTACCTGAAGAACGTGAAGGCCGACATCACCGCCGATCTGGACATGGACATGCCGAACATGAAATTCACTTTCAAGGACAACGACATCAAGGTGAACCAGCTTGCCCTCGGCCTGGACGGCTGGGTCGCCATGCCGCACGACGACATCGACATGGACCTGAAGTGGAACATGAAGAAGAACGACATCGGCGCGTTGCTCTCGCTTGTCCCCGCTGAGTTTGCCAGCGACATGAAGGGCGTGGACCTGAGCGGCAAGGCGGCCTTCAGCGGCTATGTGAAGGGTACCTACAATGAGATCACCATGCCGGGCTTCGGCGTACACATCAATGTGGACAACGGCCGCTTCAAATACCCCGACCTGCCCGCCAGCGTGGATGACATCTTCGTGGACTGCAACATCCAAAGTCCGCAAGGCAAGGACCTCGACGGCATGGTGGTGGACCTGAAGCGCTTCGCCATGAAGATGGCCGGCAACCCCGTGGAGGCGCGCATGCACCTCAGTACGCCCATCAGCGACCCCAACGTGGACGCAGCGCTGAAGGCCGACCTCGACCTGGCCAGCGTGAAGAAGGTGGTGCCCTTGGCGAAGGGGGACGATCTCGTCGGCAAGGTGAACGCCGATGTGAAAATGGCCGGGCGCATGAGCGATGTGGAAGCCCAGCGTTATGAGAAATTCAAGGCGGAAGGGCAGCTCGCGCTCAGCGGCATGACCTACAAGAGCGACTCACTGCCGTACACCGTGGGCATCAACGGCTTGGTGCTGGACTTCAGCCCGAAATTCCTCGCCCTCACCAGCTTCGATGGCACGGTGGGCAAGAGCGACATCGCGGCCAATGGCCGCATGGACAATTACCTGCAATGGTGGCTGAAGGACAGTGCGCTCACCGGCACCTTCAACGTGAGCAGCAACCTTTTCGACCTGAACGAACTCATGGGGCCGTCCGATGTAACGTCCACCGCCACCACACCTGCGGACACCTCCGCAACGGGCGTTGTGGAAATACCGAACAACATCGACTTCACCCTGAACGCCGCCGGGAAGAAAGTGCTTTACGACAATCTGACCCTGACCGATGCCAAGGGCGCGTTGCATGTGCATGATGAGCGTGTGGACATGCGCGGGCTCGGCTTCAACCTCTTCGAAGGCAGGGTGGGGATGGACGGCTCCTACAGCACACAGGACAAGGCCAAACCGAAGTTCGACATGGACCTCGCGGTGAAGGACATGGACATCAAGCAGATGGTGGACGGCGTTGAGATGATCCAGAAGATGGCCCCGATCGCCAAGAACTGCTTAGGCAGCGTGACGACCACGCTGCAATTGGCGGGTGATCTGGACCAGCGGATGTCCCCGGTGATGGGCTCGTTGGTCGGAAAGGGGACGCTCCGGACGAAGAACGTCACCATCGAAGGCTTCAAGCCGCTGGTTGAGATCAGCAATGTGCTGAAGATGCCACAGCTCTCGAAGGTGGAATTGGCGAACGTGGACTTCAGCTATGAGATCCAGGACGGCAAGATGATCACCAAGCCGTTCGATGTGAAGATCGACAGGCTTACGGCGAACGTGGGCGGCAGTACGGCATTTGCTGATCAGGCCATCGATTATACCATGAAGGCCAAGGTACCCACGGACATGTTCGGAGCAAACGCCGGCCAATTGGTGAGCGGACTGCTGGGCCAGTTGAACCGTGCGGTCGGCACCGATGCGAAACTGCCGAAGGAGCTGGACCTCACGGCGAGGATCACCGGCACGGTGGACAAGCCCGTGGTGAAACCCGTGTTCGGTGGCGGTGGCAGCAACCTGAAGGAGACGGTGATCGAAGAGGTGAAGGCACAGGTGAACGAGCAGATCGACAAAGTGAAGGCGGACGCCATTGCACGCGCACGCGATGAGGCGGCCAAACTGTTGGCGGAAGCACAGAAGCAGGCGGATGACATCAAGGCCAAGGCCCGCAGCGAGGCGGCCAATGTGAAGGCACAGGGCTACAAAGCGGCGGACGACCTGGTGAACCAGACGACCAATCCGTTGGCCAAGGCCGGTGCCAAGATCGCGGCGGACAAAGCGAAGAAAGCCGCTGATGAACAGGAACAGAAGTTCATCGCCGAGGCGGATAAGCGGGCCAATAGCATTGTGGACGCAGCCGGAAAGCAAGGGGACGCCTTGATCCAGAAAGCGGAGAACACCAACACCACCGTGAAGTAACCTTGGGCCGGGTTTTAGGAAGTAGATGCAGTTGTGTAGGTTTCATGTCGGAATGAAGGGTGGAATGAGATGGAATACCATGGCGTTGCGAAGCATGGTCTATGTGCTGGTCACCCTGTTCTCCGTCACGAGCATTTGGGCGCAAGACGAAGATGAAGGAGGGCCATGCGACCGGCCCACCGACAAAAAAGTGTTGAAGCAGTTGGACGATGCTTCGTCCACCAAGAACCCGACAGACCGCCATCAAAAGCTGAAAGCGTTGCTGGAGGACCGGCCGGAATGCACGGAATGCCTCTACCGTACCGGCGAAAGTGCCTACCAGCGCGCCAAGGCCGGTGCGGGAAGCTTCAACACCAGCATCAAGTACCTCGAGGAATTGAAGGAACGCTGCCCGGAATACCACAGCGAGCTGTACTACTACCTCGGCAACATGTACTACGCGCAGGACCGGTTCGCCGATGCCTCCGCGGCCTTCCGGAAGTTCTTGGATTTTTCTTCGGACGACCCCGCCAAGATGAGCCCCGATGTGGACCGTGAGACCGCAGAGGTGGAACAGCTCTTGCCGGAGCTGGCGTTTTACACGGACTTCTACAAGAATTCACGCCCGCTGGAACCCAAGGTTTTAGTCGGCGTGAGCACCCCGGCTGATGAATACCTGCCCATGTTCTCCCCGGACAATGAACTGCTCTTCTTCACCCGGCTCAGCAAGTACCAAGCAAAGGGCGACCGTTTTCCGCTCGATGTGGAAGAACTGACAGAGGCCCGCCGCACCAGCGTGAAGGACGACTTTGACAATGGCGAAGCCTTGCCGGCCCCGTTCAATACCGGGGCCAGCTATGGGGGCGTCAGCGTGAGCCTGAACAACAAGGAGCTTTTCGTTACCGTGTGTACGCCGGTGACCACTGAGTACAAGAACTGCGACATCTTCCGCACCCACTACGACACGCACATGGATTTCGGCAGCGGGAAGCAGGTCTTCGAATGGGGCGAACTGACCAACCTCGGCCCCAACATCAACACGGCCGACGGATGGGAAAGCCAACCTTCGCTCAGTACGGACGGGCGTACGTTGTATTTCGCCACCGTGCGGCTCGGCAGCCAAGGCACGGACATCTTCAGCAGCAAGCGGGACGACAAGGGGGAGTGGAGCGAGGCGGAACCCCTGCCCGCACCGATCAACACCGCCGGGGACGAAAAGGCACCCTTCATGCACAGTGATAGCCGTACGCTCTACTTCGCAGCGCGTCCCCCACGGGATGAGAACGGAAAGGAGGACCTGGCCGCGGGCCATCGCGGCATCGGGGGCTATGACATCTTCTACAGCCGCCTGGATGACGACGGCTCCTGGTCCCGGCCGAAGAACCTCGGAAACCCCATCAATACCCCGCAGGATGAGCACGGGCTCATCGTAAGTGCGGACGGCCGCACCGCCTATTTCGCCAGCAGCCGCTTCCGTGGTGTGGGCGGGCTGGATATTTACGGCATCGATCTGCCCAAGGAGGCCCGACCGCAGGATATCCTCATCGTGAAAGGCGAAGTGAAGGACGAGGCCGGGAAAGCCGTGACGGACGCCACGGTGTCGATCACGTACATGGACACCCGAAAAACGGAAGTGCTGAAGGTGGACCCGGCCGACGGGCACTATGCGACCGTGGTCAACTTGAAGGCCGGTTCCGATGTGATCGTCACTGTGAAGAAGCCGGACCATGTGTTCGACAGCCGGTCCTACAGCTTGGAGGATACGGTCCGGGGCGGCGTGGCCGAGGCGGACATGAAGTTGGAAAAGATCGAAGTGGGCAAGAGCTATCGTGTCAACGACATCAAGTATGCCACCAACAGTGCGGAGATCACCGGGGCCAGCCGGTTCATCCTGGATGAGCTGATCATCTTTCTGAAGGAGAATCCCACGGTACGGATCGAAGTGCAGGGCCATACGGACAATGTGGGCGACATGGAGAGCAACATGACGCTAAGCCGCGATCGGGCGCTCACGGTGGCGGAATACCTCACCGGACATAGCATCAAGGCCAGCAGGCTCACCAGTAATGGCTACGGCCCCACGGTGCCCATCGCCTCCAATTCCACCGAGGAAGGTCGGGCGGAGAACCGCAGGACTACCTTCGTGATCACCTCGCGCTGAACCTGCGCTGTTTCAGAGGTGTTATCAAACTGAACCCGGAGTGATGATAAGACCCCTGACATTCGTGTTGGCGTTCGCTACGCTCAGTGCTTACGGCCAGCTGGCCCATGGTGGTGCCCCGATCGGATGGGGTGGTTCCGCGATACATGCGGCCTTGTGGCCTGCCACGGAGCTGGGCGCCGTGGATCCGGTGGCGGCCACAACAGCTGCCGATACAGCAGGCGCCCCCGGGGGCTTCCGATTTGGCATCCAGCGCATGGTGAACGTGGACATGATCGCCCAAGGGCAATGGAACGCGACGGCCGATGGGGGAAGGGTATGCCGGTACACGGTCAAAAGCAGCGGCGCGGTGATGATGAGCGTGCAGTTCAGCGTGTTCAGGCTACCATGGGGCGGTCGGCTTTTTCTCTATGACGAGGGGCGGACCCGTTTTCTGGGCGGGTTCACACAGGCCAATGGGCAGCCCAATGAGGAATTTGCCACGGCTTTGCTTCCGGGCGACGCAGTGACGATCGAATATCAGGAACCTCCGGGTGCGGTGCCCGCACAGATCAATTTGGCCGGCATCACCCATGCATGGCGCAGCATTCATGCACCTCAGGCATCATCGGAGCGCGATCTCGACCCCGGCTATCAAAGCCTGCCGTGCCATAACAATGTCGCATGCCCCATTGCCGCGGATTGGCAGCAGCAGAACCATGCTACGCTGTGGTTCGTAATGCCGGACGGCCGCGGTTGCAACGGTACCTTGCTGAACAACACCGCTGAGGACGGAACGCCGTACGTGCTTATCGCCAACCATTGCTACCAGCCCACTGAATCGCAGTGGATCTTCTACTTCAACTACCAAAGCCCGACCTGTGTGGGGGACACGGGCCAGACCGCCCAGACCCTTTCTGGCTCGGTGCGGCGCTCCATCCTCTATCATGGCGATTACTGCCTGATGGAGATCAATGAAGATCCCCCTGCCAGCTTCAACGCCTACTATGCCGGATGGGACAACAGCGGGAACCCGCCACAGAGCGGAGCCACCATCCTCGATCCGCAGGCCGATGTGAAGAAGATCTCCTTCTTTAACACGCCGGCGACCACCTACTATGCCGACGTGGAGCAGATCCCCTGTTGGCAGGTCTACTGGTACAACGGAATAGTGGAGTCCGGTGCCAGTGGTGCCCCGCTCTTCGACCAGAACAAGCGCGTGGTGGGGCATATGGTAGGGGGGGTGCAGACTTGTGAAACTGCCACCACGATCCCATCATACTGTTCCAAATTCAGTGAAAACTGGGATGGAGGCACCGGTCCATCATCCCGCTTACGTGATTGGCTGGATCCCGCCAACACCACCGTTGCAATGGACGGGTATGACCCCAACGGTTCCCCGGCCATGGTCGAAGTACGGCTTAAGGCGATGTTGCAAGGGCCTTTTGTTCCGGCTTCCGTCATGATGTCCACCGCATTGAACGATGCGGACCTGGTGCCTTTGATCGAGCCTTATAGCGCGTTGGGCTATGTACACCATGGCGATGGTGGTGGTGAATCCACTTCTCAGGTCGTGCTGGACGTCACCGGTCCGGAACGCGTGGTGGACTGGGTAGTGGTGGAACTACGGGACAAGAACGACCCCTCGATCATATTGGCCACACGTTCAGGCTTGATCCGGAGGAACGGTACCGTCGTGGACGTGGACGGCGTCAGTGATGTCACCTTCATGGGCCTTCCGGCGGACCAGTATTTTATCGCGTTGAGGCACCGCAACCACTTGGGCATCATGACCGCGACAGCCCGGTCCTTGTCCGATATCGGCTCCATGACCGACCTGACCGATGGCACTGTTCCGATCCATGGCGATGGCGACGCCACCACGCTCATCGGTACCTCCCGATGCCTCTGGGCGGGGGATGCGGACAACAACGGCGTATTGCGGTACACCGGACCGATGAACGACCGGGACCCGCTGCTGGTGCGAATTGGCGGCACCCTTCCCACGGAAGTTTACATTGGGTCAGCCCAGGAGGACCTGAACATGGACGGTGCGGTGAAGTATACCGGTGCCGCGAACGACAGGGACCTGCTGCTATCGAATATCGGTACCACCCCGACGGGAACACGCACGGACCAGTTGCCGTAGCGCTCCTGGCCGCGGCCCGATGGGCAGCTCGACAACTTCCGATGAACATCGGGACAACTGACACGCAATACCTGAACGGGCTATTCCTCCTGCCCTTGGCGCTTGGCGTTCTTCCGCATTCTCAGGTTCAGGAACTCCACCAGCACGCAGAAGCCCATGGCCGCATAGAGGTAGTTCTTGTCCACGTGCAGGCCTAAGCCGTCCAAGAACAAGACCACACCGACCATCAGCAGGAAAGCCAGTGCCAGCACTTTCACGGTGGCATGGCGGTTCACGAAGTCGCTGATCAGTTCCGCGGCCAGCAGCATGATCACCACGGCGATCATCACGGCCAGCACCATGATCAGCAGCTCGTTGCTCATGCCCACCGCCGTGATCACGGAGTCCAATGAAAAGACGATGTCGAGCAGGACGATCTGCAACACGACCAGGGCCAACGTGGTGGGCGCGCGTGAATGACCTTCCTTCTCCTTGATGAACTCCACTTTGTGCCAGATCTCCACCGAGGCCTTCCAGATCAGGAACAGCCCGCCACTGATCAGTACAAGGTCCTTGCCCGTGAACGGCATGGAGCCGATGTGAAAGAGCGGCTCCACCAAGCGCATCATCCAGCTAAGAGTGAGCAAAAGCAAGATCCGGGTGATCAGCGCGAAGGCCAGGCCGAGGCGACGTGCGCGCGCCTGCCGCTCCTTGGGCAGCTCGCCGCTGAGGATGCTGATCATTACGATGTTGTCGATGCCCAGCACGATCTCCAAGGCCGTAAGCGTGAGCAACTGTATCCACCCTTGGGAGGTGAGGAACACGGAAAAGTCAAGATCGTGGAGCGGGAGCATGCTGGATGGGGGGCGAATTTACCGGCCCGCCCGTTGTCCTATGAAAAGTCAGTCCCCAGTGGGTGTTCCAAAGGCATAGATCGTGATCACCACGTTGCGGTTCACCGGGTTCAGCCAGTGCATCACACGGTCCAGCAGGCCCGGTTCAGCACGGCCGATCAACCGCATCGGTCCCAAGGCGTCCTCCACATGTTTCACACGGCTGCCCAACTGCTCCTTTCCGATGAACAGCACCATGTCCGTCCCCGCGCCGAGCTGGGCCGCGATGGCCTTCACGTCCGCGTCAGGGTCCGTGAGGACCTTTTGCGTGACATGCCATTGCCCGAGGTAGAACAGCGGCAACATCGGCGGGTCTTGTTCAGCGGTGTCCTCGATGATGACCCCATGGACCGGCCGGTCGCGCAACATCAGCATGGCCTCCACGCGTTCCCGTTTGCTGTAGCTGAAGCACAACGGCACTAACAGCACGATGTTCAGCGCCCACGTCCAGGCCAGCACGCCCCGCCACAGGCCGCGGTGGCGCTGCCACCAGCTGCTTTTTTCCCGGAACGTTTCCCAGACCGTGTAGCCGAGGACCAGCACCATAGGCACGATGGTGAGGATGAACCGCTCCTGCTTGTTCGGGAACAGCGAGTGGAAGAAGAGGAAGCTGAACACCGGGAGCCAGATCAGCAAAGGCTTGGGCCGCTTGAAGAAGCCGAACAGCACCGCCAGGGAGAAGGGCGGGATGAAGATCCCCGCCAGCACCAGCAGGTAGTTGTACCACGGTTGGTCGAAATAAGTGGTGGAATTGGCCAGGTTGTACCGCACGTATTCGGTCATCTCCGCGAATGGCCGGCCCCAGATGAACATGTCGATGCCCGCCTGTACCAGCACCACGGGGATCAGCATCCCCACGCCGAAGAGCACGGCACCGCGCACATCGCGCAGCAACAGGAGGGCGAGGCCCGCGCCGCAGCCGAAGAAGGCCGACTGGAATCGCAGGTCGATCGCCAGCCCGGCGAACATCCCCGCGACCAGCGCATCCTTCCACGTGGGCCGCGCGACGGTGCGGATCAACCACCATGCGCACAACATCAGCGGCGGGATGCTCACCATCTCCACCAAGTTGCGGACGGAAAGGAAGGGCATGAAGAAGAACAAGGCGAGGAACAGCCCGCAGCGCCAGGCCACCTCCGGTGTGGAAAGGCGCAAGGCGATCCGGTAGCCCGCCCGCACCGTGATCAAGCTCCACAGCGCATGGAGCAGCCGCACCAGCACCATCTTCCAGGAAGGGTCCGTAAGGCCCAGCCAACCGCACAGTTTGAAGAGCAGGAAATGGAATCCCGGATACAGCATCATGTGGCCCGACGGCACCGGATCCGCGCCCTGGTTCCACGGCAGCCAATTGTTGTAGTCGAAACCGTCCACCCAGCTCTGTGCCGCCTCGATCACCAAGAAATGGTCGTCCTGTGCGAAGTAGCCGCCCGAGAAGATCGCCGCGACCACACGTGGCAAAAGCGCGATCAGCGTGAGCCAGAACAGGGGGCGCTGTTTCATCCCCGCGACAAAGTCCTTCATGCGCATGTTCTCCACGGGGGCAAATTAGCCACTGTCCGAGCGAACGTTGAGCAAATGTCTCACCTACTTTCGGCCACCATGACCGCAACAGGGCACCACGCGCCATTGACCTGGCGCAAGGCGTTGGCGATCCCCGCCTTTTCCCGGGCCTTGCTGGTGGCTGCTGCTGCGGGCATCGCTGTGGCCGTTGCGCTCCCGCGTTTCTTTGATCGGATCCAAGGCAAGCCTGGCAGCCTGATGCACGATCCGGTATTGGCCGCATGGATGGCGCAAGATGTTTCCGATCTCACCTTCACGGTGATCTACGGTACGTTGGTGATCGTGATCGCTTCGGTGGCGCGCTCGCCCATGCGCATCCTGCACGGTCTGTCAGCGTATGTGCTGATGCTGCTGCTCCGCATGCTCGCCATGAGCCTCTTCACGTTGGAGCCACCGCCCGGCATCATCCCGCTCGTTGATCCGTTCACACAGGTCTTTTATCCGGGAACCACACCTTTTCTGAAGGACCTGTTCTTTTCCGGCCACACGGCCACGCTGACGATCATGATCCTCCTGGCCCGGAAAGGTCCGGTACGCTGGTTCGCGGCCTTTTGTATGGCGGCGGTGGGCTCCCTCGTGCTGGTGCAGCATGTCCACTGGACGGTGGACGTGCTCGCTGCGGTCCCGGCAGCTTGGCTGGCATGGATCGCCGCGGGGGCGATCCTGCGGAAGGCCGGTCTGCCTACTTCTGCGGTAGCCGACTGAGGTAGATCCCGCTGGCCAGGCGCTCGTTCACCCCGGTGGGAAGCCAGCCCTGCACCGTGGCGGTGATGCGGTTCAGCAGCCCCGGCACCACTTCGGCCTTGCCCTTCAGCATGGCCTTCACCGCGCTCTTGGCCACCGGCTCCGGTCCGGTGCCGAATTTCCGTGCGAGGTCGTCCATCGCCATCATGCCCGCGCGCTGGGTGAAGCCCGTGATGATGCTTCCCGGGCAGACCGCGGTCACCGTCACCGGGCCCTTCTTCAGCTCGATCCGCAACGAACGGGACCAAACGCGCACGAAGGACTTGCTCGCGGCATACACGGCCAAGGTGGCCATGGGGGAATAGGCCGTCATGCTGGAGATGTTTAGGATGTAGGCGCGCTCGGCCTTTTTCAAGGTGGGGAGCAGTCGGTGCGTCAACTCCACGGGAATGTCCATGTTCAGCCGCATCATGCGCAGTTGGTCCTCCACGGGCAACGCATCGAAAAGCCCCCACAGGCCTTGCCCGGCATTGTTCACGATGCAGTTCAGCGGCAGCTTCAGTGAATTCACCCGGTCCGCCAGGCGCCCGGCGGCGTCAGCGGTGAAGAGGTCGGCCGCGAGCACTTGTGCCCTGCCGCCGTTGAGCGCACCGGCCTCCGCTGCCACCTTCTGCAAGGCTTCCTCGGACCGCGCCACCAGCAGCACGCCGAAGCCGTGCCCCGCCAATTCCAATGCGATGGCGGCCCCAAGGCCTTGGCTGGCTCCGGTGATCAGGGCGTATCCGCGGTCTTCGTTCATGGTCGTTCAAAACTGGAGGTGATGCCTGACGCGGTGCGTCAAGTTCCCAAGATCGATCAGGTCATGCGGTCAGCGCCACGTGAGGGCACATGGCCTCACTTCACAAAGTGGTGGAAGCGATGATAGAACGGGGTGGGGCTCTTCTCCGATTTCGGTGTGTACTTCCCTGCGATGATGGGGATGTACATCACCCGCCTGCGGCTCGCGTCACCCGTCAGGCTGCTCTTCTCCACGCGGTGCCAGCAGCGGCCGTCATGCACGGTAAGGTCGCCCGCCTTGATGTCGAAGGCCACTTCGTTCGGGTCCGGCTCGTTGTCCAAAAAGTTCTTCTTGCGGAAGAGCATGTTCCACATGTTCTGTTCCTGGGTGCCCGGCAGCAGGCGGAGCCCGCCGTTGCGCGGGTCCTGGTCGTCCAAGTGGATGCCCACGTTCAGCATCGGCAGGATCTTCTTGCCGAGGAAGATGTCCCGAACGCTGTCCGTATGCCAGCCCATCTGGGTGAACTTGCTCGCGTCGGTGTTCACATAGTGGTTCACCACTAAGCCGTCCTTCTCGTTGATGCCCAAGCGGGCCTGCGGACCCACGAAGCCCAGCAGCGTATTGAAGCGCGGGTCTTTGAGGAACTCCGCCAGCACGGGGCTCTGCTGGTTGGCGAAGGCGAAGCGCTGAACGATCCGCTTGCCGTCCACATCGTTGCCGTACTTGATGGGCACGCCATTGACTTTCTCCCGGTTCTCCGTGATCCATTCCGCCTGCACCATTTCAACCGCGCTCCAGATGGCCGCAACGGTCTCTCGCGTGATGAAACCCGGAAAATGGATCATGCCGTGCTTCGCGAAGGAGCTTTTCTGCTCCTCCGTAAGTGCTGTGCCCAGCGGAGTGCTGGCTTCAATGATGCGTGCCACTGGTGGTGCGTTAAGACCCGACGAATGTAGGATACAGGCCGATAGGTTGTAGCCAACTGTTGCAAAGGTTGTAAGACCCCGGTGGTGTGGATGACGGCCCTTTAGCTTTGCCGTCCTTCCCGTACCCCATGAAGATCGCCATTCTGTCCCGCAATGCCAAGCTGTATTCCACTCGTCGCATCTTAGAGGCGGGCCGTGCCCGGGGCCATGAAGTAGCCGTGCTGGACCATGTGAAATGCGACCTGGTGATCGCACCGAAAGACCCGCATGTGGTCTACAACGGGGAACGTTTGGCGCTGGTGGATGCCATCATCCCGCGCATCGGCGCCAGCGTCACTTTCTACGGGGCCACGGTGGTGCGCCAGTTCGAGTCCATGAAGATCTTCACCACCATGGAGAGCCAGGCGCTGGTGCGCAGCCGCGACAAGCTGCGCAGCCTGCAGATCCTCAGCCGCGCCGGGGTGGACATGCCCCGGACGGTCTTCACCAACTACAGCAAGGACGTGGCCGGCGTGGTGGAACGCGTGGGCGGTGCGCCCTGCATCATCAAGCTGCTGGAGGGTACCCAAGGGTTGGGAGTGGTACTGGCCGAATCCCGCAAGGCGGCCACAGCTGTCATCGAGGCGTTCAACAGCCTCAAGGCCCGCGTGATCATTCAGGAGTTCATTGCCGAGGCCCGTGGGGAGGACATCCGGGCCTTCGTGGTGGACGGTGTGATCGTGGGCGCCATGAAGCGCACAGGTAAGGATGGCGAGTTCCGCAGCAACCTGCACCGTGGCGGAAAAGCCGAGCTGATCGATCTTTCCGAGGAGGAAAAGCACATCGCGATCCATGCCACACGGGCCTTGGGCCTCAAGGTGGCCGGCGTGGACATGCTGCAAAGCTCGAAAGGCCCCTTGGTGATCGAGGTGAACGCCTCCCCGGGCTTAGAGGGCATCGAAAAGGCTACCGGCAAGGACATCGCAGGCGAGATCATCGCCTACGTGGAAAGGGGGGCGAAACACTGAACCGGGACCGCTCGGTACGTTTGTGAGATCGAGGTCCACCCGCGCTTGTCGCGCAAACAAGGCCCAGAGCAATAGCTCACATCACCAAGGCCTTCCCGCCGATCCACTCCATCGCCTCCTCGGCCGTGCGGAACCAGGCCACCTCGAAGGTGAGCTGCCCTTGCACCGCTGTGAAGGAGCGCTCCACGCTGGTCTGGTTGAAGTAATCCTTGGAGGCAATGATCGCCATGCGCTCCAGCCCCGTACTGAACAAGCGCGGGAACCAGGTCTCGTTCGCCCACTTCTCATCCGCCTGCATGATCGCCGTCATCTCCCGCAGGTCCGCGATCCAGTAGCGGACCTCCTTGTGCGCCTCCATGAACTCCAGCGCTACCGTCAAGCCGTGCCGGTACTGGTCACTGCGCGCATGGCCGTTCCACGTTAGCCGGATCCACCGGTGGGCGACGTTGGATGTGATCCGGAGGAAGGGCTCCTCGAACAGGACGATCTCGGATAGCGCGTTGGAGGACATGGTGGGGTGTTCTCAGATACCTTGGTAAAGTTAGGGGATCTGGACCGGCCCGATCCCTCAGGGCACGGGAGGACGGCTATTCGCTGGACGTGCTGGTCGGCCTAACTCCCGCGCCAGAGTTTGTGTAACGTGATCACGAATGAAGACCGCATGCGGCTACTACGGTCAATAGCCGTGCTGAACCTGAAGAAGCTGCCCGGATCTGACTCAAGCGATATGCCACCGTCATTGTTCACGCAAGGCATTTCTCCAAGCAGTTGGTGAAACAGTTGGAATTGCTGGACCCGGATGTCATTGTCATCGCTGGTGTGGATCTGCAATGGGATGATACGCTGGTGAAGGTCTTGCCGAAGAATACCTATTGGAATTGGACGGAATGGCGAGGACGACATCGGCTCTTCATCCAGACGTGGCATCCCCAAGCGCGGAACGGAAAGGACAAGTTGAGCCTTGCCCGCATTGAAGAGGCGATCAAGGAAGTTAAACTGAACGGGTCATGGCGACATTAGCCCATTCTCAACACAAGTGACCGTCCACGCTCTTGCGCCTGTCCACCCAAGCCAACATTCACAAAAGGCACGAGCGTGAACGCTCGCCCCAGTGAAGGACACCTTCTATCTTCGCTACATGTCCCAAAAGTCCGATGTGCAGATCCCGGATGAGGTGCTGGAGCGTAGGATCCACTTCATCCGTGGCCAGAAGGTGATGCTGGACCGTGACCTTGCGGAGCTGTATGGCGTGGAGGTGAAGCAACTGAAGCGCCAAGTGAAACGGAACGCTGCCCGTTTCCCGGACGACTTCATGTTCGAGCTTTCCAAGGCCGAACTGGAAAATTGGAGGAGCCAATTTGGCACCTCCAATCCAAGCATCAAGCAGGGTCTGCGTTATGCGCCCTACGCCTTTACCGAAAACGGTGTCGCGCAACTGTCGAGCGTCCTGAACTCCGAAAGGGCCATCGCGGTGAACATCCAGATCATCCGGCTCTTCACCCGCATGCGTGAAATGCTCCTCACGCACAAGGACCTGATCTTGGAATTGGAGAAGCTGAGGAACAGCTCCAAGGAACACGCGGGCAAGATCCAAGTGATCTTCCGCTACTTGAAGCAGATGGAAAAGCGCGAGACCGAGCGCGTGCTTCTGGCACAGATCGCCAAGGAAAAGATGAAGGCGCGGCCAGAAGCGGGATATAAGCGCATGGGACGGAAGAAGGAAGAGTGAACGGGGCCATAGCCTGATCCGCCTCTGGCGGTCAGCGCGAGTTGCCGGTCCGTTGCCACCGCCCATCCGAACCCCGCGAATACCTTTGGCGGCCCGATAAGTATCGGGCCAACCATTTCTCCCCTTGCAGACCAAGATCCTCATCCTCGACCACGGATCGCAGTACACCCAGCTGTTGGCGCGCCGCGTCCGTGAGCTGGATGTTTATTGCGAGATCCATCCCTTCAGCTCCGCCAGCCGCTTTGCGGACGACCCTTCCGTGAAGGGCGTGATCCTCAGCGGCAGCCCGGCCTCTGTTTTTGACGAGGGTGCTCCGGACACGGACCTGAAAGGCCTGCAAGGGAAGGTGCCCGTGCTGGCGGTGTGTTACGGCGCGCAGCTTTTAGCCAAGCGCGCCGGTGGGCAAGTGGTGCGCAGCGATGTGCGCGAATACGGGCGCGTCTTCTTGGACAACATCTTTGTGCAACAGCCGCTCTTCAAGGGCATCCACGCCGGAACACAGGTGTGGATGAGCCATGGGGACAGCATCCTCGCTGCGTCGGACGCCATGGAGATCCTGGCCGGCACCCATACCGTGCCCGTGGCCGCTTTCCGCTTGAAAGGGGAGGACACTTTCGGCGTGCAGTTCCACCCGGAGGTATTCCATTCCACGGACGGCCTGCAACTGCTGCGGAATTTCGCTTTTGACATCTGTAACTGCCCGGCGGACCATTCGCCCAAAGCTTTTGTGGAGGAGACCGTGGACGCCCTGCGGGAACAGCTCGGCGAGGACCATGTAGTGCTCGCATTGAGCGGCGGCGTGGACAGCTCCGTGGCGGCCATGCTGTTGGACAAGGCCATCGGCAAGCGCCTCCATTGCATCTTCGTGGACAACGCGCTGCTGCGCAAAGGCGAGTTCGAGCAGGTGCTGACGAGCTACCGCCACATGGGCCTCAACATCAAGGGCGTGGACGCGAAGGAGAAGTTCCTCACCGCAATGAAAGGGCTGGACGACCCGGAGGCAAAGCGCAAGGCCATCGGCCGCACCTTCATTGAGGTGTTCGACGCGGAGGCCAAGCTGATCAGCAACATCAAGTGGCTGGCGCAGGGGACGATCTATCCGGATGTGATCGAGAGCGTGAGCGTACATGGCCCCAGTGTCACCATAAAGAGCCACCACAATGTGGGCGGGCTTCCCGCGCACATGAAACTGAAGGTGGTGGAGCCGCTGCGCTCCCTCTTCAAGGACGAGGTGCGCCGCGTGGGCAAGACCCTCGGATTGGATCCCACCATCCTCGGCAGGCATCCGTTCCCCGGGCCGGGCCTGGCGATCCGCATCCTCGGCGATATCACTGCGGAAAAGATCGCCCTGCTGCAGGAGGTGGACCACATCTTCATCCAAGAGCTCCGCGATGCAGGGCTGTACGATCAAGTGTGGCAGGCCGGTGCCATCCTCTTGCCCGTGCGCAGTGTGGGCGTGATGGGCGATGAGCGCACCTACGAGAACGCCGTGGCCCTGCGCGCCGTCACCAGCACGGACGGCATGACCGCTGACTGGTGCCACCTGCCCTATGAGGTTTTGGCACGGATCTCGAACAGCATCATCAACAAAGTGAAGGGCGTGAACCGCGTGGTGTATGACATCAGCAGCAAGCCGCCCGCCACCATTGAATGGGAATGATCCGCAGACTGCTCCTTCTTGTCCTGTTCGCAGGTGCCTTCACCATGGCCTCTCTTGGTCAGGAGATCCGCACCGTGGACGGCGAAAAGTACATCGTCCACACGGTGGAGGCGGGGCAGACCTTGTTCGGCATCAGCAGGCACTTCGCGGTAGAGCTCGATGCGATCACCGAGGCGAACCCCGGAGCGGAACAGGGCCTCAGCATCGGGCAGGTGCTGCTGATCCCGCGCAAGGCCCAGTCCAAAAAGGACCTGAAGACGGCTCCCGAGCTGAACGACGGGGAACTGCTCCATACGGTCACAAAAAAGGAAACGCTTTACGGCATCGCCCGGAAATACGGAGTGGACCAAGAGGACCTGAGGCGGCTGAACCCGGACCTCTCTTATGGCCTGCGGATCGGTATGGTGCTCCGCATTCAAGTGGCCCGCAGCACGGCCGCACCGCCCATGGCCGTACTGCCTGCCGTAATGGACCGCGATGAGTTCCATCGAGTGCTACCGGGGGAAACATTGTATGCTTTGAGCAAGCAGTTCGGCGTGTCCGCGGATTCGATCAAGGCCGCGAACGGAGGCCTGCCCGAAGGGCTGAAAGCGGGCATCTATGTGCGCATCCCGCGCGGCACTAAAGCAGTTACGGACAGCACGATCATCACGGAGGCGTTGCCGCGACCATCGCTCTCGATGCGCCGCCGGATCGCTGTGCTATTGCCTTTCACCGCAACGGCCCAGGATACCGCCGCGACCGGCGAGGATGGCGAGCGCTTGGCCTCCGTGACCGAGGCCGCCGTGGAGTTCCGCGCCGGAATGGCCATGGCCTTGGACAGCTTGCAGGCCCAAGGATTGAACGCGGACGTGCTGGTGTTCGACACCGGGATGAAGCCTGCACAATGGGACCCCGTGCTAAAGAGCGACGCGATGCGTGGCATGGATATGTACATCGGGCCGTTCCATCGTGCGGCCATTGAAAGCCTCGCGCGTGTTTCCGGGGGTGCTCCCATCATTTGTCCTGTGCCGCAGAGCAACAAGGTGATCTTGGGCAACCCTTCGGTGAGCAAGGCCATAGGCGGCAGGACCGACCGCCTGAAGCTGATGGCCCGCTATATCGCGTTCCACCACGCGGCGGGCAATGTCATGCTCCTGAAACCGGACATTTTCAGCGAACGTGATGTGCAGGGGCTCATGGAGCGGGAACTGCAACAAGCCCTGCTGGCGCAACCCGCCAAGCTGCGGGATTCACTCCTAGTGGTGCCTTGTGGACGTCGCGATGTTGCCGCCGCCGTGGCGAAGTTGGACCCCGTCCGGCCCAATATTCTGGTGGTCCCGAGCGAGGATGTGGAGTTCGTGACCACCGTGTTGACCAAGTTCATGGCACTGGTGCCCAAGTACAAGATCACGGTCTACGGTCTGGACACGTGGACGAACATGAGCACGCTGGATGTAAACGCCTTGATGAAGTTGAACGTGCATCTGCCGGCCAATGCTTTCATCGATCGCTCTTCCCCGGCGGTGAACGCCTTTGTCGCCGCGTACCGCACCCGCTTCCGCAATGAACCCGGCGAATATGCCTTCCTCGGTTATGACGTGGCGACGTATTTCATCCGGGCGGAAATGCAGTTCGGGGAAGATTTTCCGAAGTTCTATGCCCAGGTGCATGCCAAGCCGCTCTACTTGGATCTCAGGATGCAGAAGCTGGGGCCTGAGAACGGATGGAGCAACTCCAGCGCGGTGATGCTGGAGTACTTGCCGGGCGGGCTTTTACTGGCCAAGTGATCTGCGGAGGTGCGGGGATGAAGGTTTATCCGCAGATCTCGCAGATGGACGCAGATAGAATGCCCGAGGCATAAGTTCCGGTTTCACCCAACGCACGCAACGCAGTGTGATCCGATAACGAACTGTCCGACCGGATCTTCACCGGAGCCAGCGGCGCTCCAGCACGAAGGTGCCGAAGGGCAGGAGCGAGGCGATGCCCACGCCATAGATCCGTTCCATGGGCCATTTCAGCCGGGTGAACAGGGGAATGGCCAGCAGGATATAGCTGATGAAGAGCACGCCGTGCGCCCAGCCGACGTATTTCACGGCCAAGGGCATATCGGCCATGTACTTCAGGGGCATGGCGATGAAAAGCAGGACCAGAAAGCTGATGCCTTCAAGGATGGCCACTAAGCGGAAGCGGCGGATCGTGGGAGGATGTTCCTTCATTGGGGCCGCAAAGATCGCCCATGTACAGGATGCCCGGTCATGGCAGAGCAACGATTCGTTCGCGGGCAGGCCCATCCCCTTTTCCGGTCAAGGAATTCCACAAGAGTACTGGGGTTTCCCCTCCTTTTTTCAAGGAGGGGCAGGGGTGGTGTATTCGTGTGGCCGGACCACCCCCAACCCCTCCTTATAGGAAGGAGGGGAGACGGATCCTCAGGCGCGTTTCGTGGGGAATACCAATGACAGTCCCCTCAATTTCTCAAAAGAGGGTACTGGTTCCGTGATCAAAATGAAAGAAGAAGAGGTGATAGCCCTGCTTGGCCGGAACGTGCCTTGGCACATGCCATCTAAGTTTGCCGCATGCGGGGCAAAGGTTGGTGGTCGGTGGTGTTCGCGGCGCTTGGCGTGCTGTTGGCGCTGCTCAGCCTGGCCATCGGGAGCGTGCACGTGCCGTTGGATGCGGTGTGGAATGCGCTTTTTTACACCGGGCAAGGGCCCTATGATGTGATCGTGCTGCAGGTGCGCTTGCCGGAGATCCTCACCGCAATAATGGCCGGTGCCGGATTGGCCGCGGCTGGTCTGCTGATGCAGACGACCTTCCACAATCCCTTAGCGGGCCCCGGAGTGCTGGGCATGACCGGAGGTGCGGCCTTGGGCGTGGCCTTGGTGATGCTGGCCCAGCCGCTCTGGGCGATGCTGCCGCTCCCGCAGGACCTGATGATCACGGTAGCGGCGTTGGCCGGTGCCATTGCGGTGCTGCTCTTGATCGTTGCCGCCGACCGGCGCGTGGGCGACGGGATCACGCTGCTGATCCTCGGCCTGATGGTGGGCTACCTCTGTTCCGCGTTGGTGAGCGTGCTGCAGGCTTCCAGCGAGGCCCGCGTGTTGAAAGGCTTCGTGCTCTGGGGCATGGGCTCCTTCGCCGGTATGGACCTTGCACGGTTGCCTTGGCTGGCGGCGCCCGTGCTGATCGGCTTGGTGATGGCGGTGATGCTGATCAAGCCGCTGAACGCGATGCTGATCGGCGATGATCATGCGCGCAGCATGGGGGTGGACGTAGCCCGTGTCAGGCGGCGCGCCATCTGGGCCACGGGCCTGTTGGCCGGAAGCATCACGGCGTTTTGTGGCCCCATCGCCTTCCTCGGCTTGGCCGTACCGCACGTGGCCCGCGCCTTTCTGCGCACCGCCGACCACCGCGTGTTGATGCCCGCGACGATCGTGCTCGGCGTGGTGCTCGCTTTGTGCTGCGACCTCATCGTGCGCGGTGCGGGAACGGAAATGATGCTGCCGTTGAACGCGGTGACGAGCCTTTTGGGCGCACCGGTAGTGTTGTGGGTGCTGCTCAGTGGCAGAAAATGGGCACGGCAAGGATGACGGACACGAGCCTCCTTCGCGCCGAAGATCTCACTGTGGGTTATGGTCGCACGCCTTTGCTGGAGGGCATCCGCTTGGACCTGCCCTCCGGCAGCCTCACTGCGTTGATCGGCATCAACGGCATCGGGAAAAGCACGTTGCTGCGTACGCTGGCCGGGCTGCATCCGCCCATGGTGGGCGAGGTTCTCTTGGACGGAACGAACGTCCACACAATGTCCGCCATGGAACGGGCACGCCGCATTGCGGTGGTGCTTACTGGAAGGCCACAGGTGGGCATGTTGGACGTGGAGACCTTGGTGGGCTTAGGGCGGCAGCCGTGGACCGATCGCTGGGGACGCACCACGGCCGCCGACAAGGAAGCGGTGGAAAGCGCGCTGGAGCGGTCCGGGGCGATCGCGTTGCGCCATCGGGAAGTGATAGCGTGCAGCGACGGCGAATGCCAGAAGGTGCTGATCGCACGGGCCATGGCACAGGCCACGCCCGTGCTACTGCTGGATGAGCCCACGGCATTCCTCGATCTGCCGAACCGCGCGGAGATCGTGCGCATGTTGCGGTCCATAGCACACGGCGAGGGGAAGGCCGTGCTCTTCAGCACTCATGATATTCAATTGGCCCTGGACCTCTGCGACCGGGTGATCCTGATGCGGAGCGGGGAGGGGTTATGGCAAGGAACGCCAAGGGAATCCCTGGTCTCCGGTGAACTGGAACGAGCGTTCTCCAGCAGCGGGGTGCGTTTTGATCCGGGCAACGGAACGCACCGTTTCCTGCCTTGATGATATCAAAGCCCGGGATACAATGAACTGGACACCCTTTCGCGACCCCGGCTCGAGGGCCGGGGTGACAATCATGTAAGGATCGTGTGCTCGATTAGCCGCGCCCAGCGCAGCTATTCGAGCACACGATCCAAAAACGAACTTAATTCCGGGCTGTCATCCCGGCCAACGAGCCGGGACGGAATCGCGAAAGAGTTTAAGCATGCACTATCTCGGCCACAAGCGGCATTAAAACGAGAAAAGCCCCGACTAATGCCGGGGCTTTTCAATGCGGAAATGATCTGTCCCTACTTCTTCAGCAGGTCGCGGATCTCCATCAACAATTTCTGGTCATCGGTAGGGCCTGCAGGAGCGGCTGCTGCCTCGGGAGTCTTCATCCGGTTCACGGCTTTCACCACCATGAACATCACGAAAGCGACGATGATGAAATCCACAGTGGCTTGTAGAAAGTCGCCATACAGCACAGCCACCTCTGCAATTCCGGGCGTGGTAACGGCACCTGCGGCATCCTTTACCTCCGGTATACCATCGCGGAGCACCAATTTCAGGTTATCGAACTTCACATCGCCAGTGATCATGCTGATCAGCGGGGTGACGATGCCACCGGTGAATGAGGTTACCAAGCGCGTGAAGGCGGCACCCATCACGAAACCGACCGCGATGTCGACGAGGTTGCCCTTCATCGCGAACTCCTTGAACTCCTTAAGCATTCCCATTTGGTCCGTGTTTAGGTGTGTATGGCGCGAAAGTAGGTCGGTATCAGGCGTTGGCTTCGTTGGAAGAGCTCGCGGCCTCTTCCGGCTGTGCGGCCCGCATCTCGGCGCGTAGCTGCTTGTGCTGGGTCTTCAAGCGGTCGATCTCCTGCCTTGTGCGGTCCAACTTGCCTTCCATGTCTTTTTTCATGGCCGCGCCCGCAGCGCTCTTGAAATTGAACTTGCCCATGTTCTCCTCGCCTTGGCGCACTTCGATCTCCAACTCCTCGATCTTGCGCTTCACGAAGCGGCTCTCTTTTTCTATGCGCTCCTTGCCGTCCGGGGCGGTGGCCATGTCCTGCACGCGGTTCTGGAACGACATGTTCCGCCGCTCCCCGTCGTTCATTTTCAATTGCCCGTATTGCTTGTCCAGGGCGGTCCGGTAGCGCGTGCTCAGCCGGTCGTAATGTTTTGGTGAAATACGGCCGCCATTGAGCCAGCGCCCGCTGAAGGCTTTCAGGCTTTCCATGTCCGCGTTGCGGTCGCCGGTGAGGGTGAAGTTCTCGATCTCGGCGATCAGGGCGTCCTTTTCCTTGGCGTGCTCCGCCTGTTCGGCGTCCTGCTGGTCGAAGGAGGCGCTGCGGGCCTTGAAGAAGGCGTCACAGGCTTCGCGGAAGCGGCCCCACAATTTGTGCTCGTCGCGCTGGCCCGCGCTGCCGGCCTCCTTCCATTGGTGTTGCAGGGCTTTCAACTTGTCCGCCGTCTGCCGCCACGCGGTGCTGTCCTTCAGTTCGATGGCCTCGGTGATGAGCGCTTCCTTCTTCACCCGCACGGCCTTGTACTGGTCCTTGATGGCCGCATAGTGCGCGTTCTTCCTGTCGAAGAAGACGTTGCAGGCATCGCGGAACTCCCGCCAGATCCGTTCGTTGTCCTTCTTGGTGGCAAAACCGATGTTTTTCCAAGCGTTCTGCAGTTCCAGGACCTGATCGGTCAACGTTTTCCATTCGTTGGTCGAGAGGCTTTCGGCCTGCTTCCCCAGTTCGGCCACCTTCTCCACCAGGGCCTGCTTGGCGGCCAAATTGGTCTCGTGCTCGGCACGGCGGGCCTTGTAGTGGTCGTTGATGCGGTCGTACACCACGCGGGTGGCGTTCCAGAAGGCTTCGCTGACGGCCTCGCGGTCTTCCTTGGTCACCGGGCCGATCTGGTGCCACTTGTCCTGGTATTCCTTCACAAGGTTCTCCGCCTCCCGCACGCTGTCCACCCGCTGCACGGCCTCCATGTCCGCCACCAATGCCTGCTTCAACGCCGTGTTCTTTCGCAGATCATGGTCGCGGAGCTCCTGGTAGATCCTGATGTGGTAGAAGAATTCCTCGCGGAGCTGGCTGTACTCATGCTGCAGTTCGCGATAGCTCTGTTGCGGGATCGGGCCGATGTGTTTCCATTGGTCGCCCATCTCGGTGAACCGCTGGAAGGCATTTCCGATGTTCTCCTCGTTGGCGATCAACGCCCGGAGCTCGGTCATGAGCGCTTGCTTCGCGGCCAAGTTGTCGTTCTCTTCCTTCTGGCGCTTCCGACGGATGTCGTTCACCTTGGTGTTGAAGGCGTCCAGCAGTTGCTTGAACTTCTTGTCATCCTCGCTGGTGAGCTGTGCGGATTCAATGGGCTGGTGGGCAGCCACCGGAACGATCGGCTCAGCTGCTGGCGGTGGACCCACCCGTTCTTCCGCATCTTCCACCACTTCGGGTGCGGCCGCTTCCTCCTCTTCTTGGGCTTCCGCAGCTCTGGCCTCCGCCTCGGCTTTCTCCGCTGCTACCAGGTCCTCGTATGCTTCCTTCACCGTCTCGACCGCCTCGGACGACCGTTCCACGTCCGGCTGTTGGAGCAATTCCTCCATACGGCCGATCAACTCGCTTTTCGTTGCCATGCTATTCCGGATGGCGGCCCTCATTGTGCGTGGCCGCGCCACCAAATATAGAAGGCTCAGGTCAGTTCGGCGGCGATCGATCAACGTTGCGCACGTACCGGGTCCGCGAAGTGGTGCAATACCTCTTCCTAAACGGCGATCCCGAGCACGCAAACATCATCCAACTGGGGCTGCGTTCCCTTCCATTCATTGAAGGCGCGGTCCAGCGCTTCGGCCTGCATGGCCATGGGCAGGCTGTGGTTGGCCAGGAGGATCTCGTTGAAGCGCGCGGCCATGAATTTCTTCCGGTCCGGCCCGCCGAACTGGTCCACATAGCCGTCGCTGAAGAGGTAGATGTTGTCGCCTTCGTGGTAGGCGATGCGGTGTACGCTGAATTTGCGTTGGGTGCCATGTTGTGATCCGCCAACCGGCTTTCGGTCCCCGTTGATCACCGTGAGCTGTCCTTCATGCATCCAGTACAAGGGGCGGAAGGCACCGGCGAAAAGGATCTCCTTCGCTTTCCGGTCGATGCGGCACAAGGCGATGTCCATGCCGTCCCCGGCGCCGGTACGCCGCCCTTCCTGGTTGAGCGTGCTGATCAACCGCTGGTTCAGCTCGCCGAGCAGTTCCGCCGGGTCGTGGCCCTGAAGGTCCCGGGCCAGGTCGTTCAACAGGGAACATCCGATCGCGGCCATCATGGCGCCGGGAAGTCCGTGCCCCGTGCAATCCGCGGCCGCGACCAAGCATTCGTGCTCGCTGATCCGATGGTACCAATGGAAGTCGCCGCTCACCACGTCACGGGGGCGGTTCAGCACGAAGAAATCGTCGAACTGCTCGCGGAAGCGCTCCGGTGAAGGGATCAGCGCGGACTGGATCTTTCCCGCATAGGCGATGCTGTCGGTGATGCCGTCGTGCCGCACCTGCAGGTTGCTACGCTCGTCTTCCTCGTGACGCACCAAGCGGCCCACACGGCGGAAGAGCAGGAGTCCGATCACCGCGAACAGCAAACCGGTGATCCCGATCTCCCGGACCAGCTGCGCGTTGGTGTCGGTGCGGAGCAAGGCCAATGGTGATCGGGCCACGAGCGCGGCAACGACCTTGCCTTGTGCATCAGTCACCGCATCGATGGCGATCAGCTCACCGGCCCGGGTGATGCGCAAGGGCTTGTTCCCGTTCCGCTGGAGATAGCTGCGGATCTCCGTGGCGGCCGGGCCGGTGTACGCATTGCGTAGTTCCGGCCGCTCTGCCGAGGTCACCACCGTCTGCAATTCCTGCTTCTGTGCGTCGTATGCCACAATGACCAAGGGCGAGGTGAGGCCCGCGGCATCGGCGCTTTTCTGCAAGTCACCGTGCTGCACGTAGTACCAGGCGTCCTGGGTGTTCTTCACCAGCATGCCGCGTGAATCGTAGGTCTTCAGCAAGCGTGTGATGCGGCCGCCGTCCAATTGCGCGGAGAGGGTGCCGGTAACGCCTGCCAGCCGGGCCATGGTCTGCTCCTGCATCGCCTCTTTTTCACCCCGGTGCGAACGGAAGATGACGGTCACACCGATCAACAGCGAAGCTCCGTAGAGCATCAACAGGACCTTGCGGGAGGTGGTGGCGAAATACTTCTTCACGGCGGGGCGCCCGTCCGCTTGATGAACAGGCCCGCGTTCCTACGTAAAAAAGGGTGGTAGAGTTGTGACCGATCCTATCGGGCGGCCGTCTTCCGCTTGAACTCCGCGATGGCGTTCCGCGTGAACTCGGAAAGTACCAGCCTGCCGCTGACGGCCGCACGCTCCGGCAACAGGCTGCCCCAGTCCTCGGTGCCGCGCCACATGATGCGCTTCAGTTCCGCCATGGCCTCCGGGCTGTATGCGCTCAGCTCAAGGGCATGGGCCGCCACGGTCTTATCCAGCTCTTCAGTCTTGTTGAAGATCTCGGCATACAGGCCCCTTTGTTCGGCCCATTCCGCCGTGCGCCAAGCCGCAGGGGTGGCGCTCATAAAGCCGAAAGCGGCCGTGCCGATCTTGCGTTCCACCGCCGGGCCCACCACGAACGGTCCGATGCCGATGGCGAGCTCGCTCAGCTTCACCGCGGCGCTTTCATGCGCGTAGCACACGTCCATTGCGGCGGCAAGGCCCACGCCACCACCCACGGCCTTCGCCTGCACGCGGCCGATCACGAAGCAGGGCACCGTGCGGATCGCATTGATCACCAAGGCGAAGCCGTTGAAGAAGGCCAAGCCGGCCGCCTCATCATCGATCGCCATCAGCTCATCAAAGCTGGCACCGGCGCAGAAGGCTTTTTCGCCTTGGCTCCGAAGTACGATCACGCGGACGCTTTTCTCAGCACCGGCCTGCTCGATGTTCTTCGCCAATGCGGCAAGGATGTCGGCGGGCAAGCTGTTGCTCTTGGGGTGAAAAAAAGTGACGGTGGCAATGCCGTCGGCGATCGCGGTCTTCACAAAGGCTTCGTCCATGGGATGCAGTTGTTAGCGGTCGCGAAGATCGTGTTCTTGCGTTTGTGGTGGTGAAGGACGCGGGGCTTTCAACATGAACCACGGAGAGGTCAGGTACTCGTTGCTGTAACTCTTCGCACAAGAACAATCCTCTTTGACCGGCTTTCCGGGGAAAACGAGCTGGTAAGCCGTGATCCGATTTTGGAGATAGAGCGGGGTCATGGTAACAAAGGGACTTCCGGGAGAACCCCGGAAAAGGGTTTTTCGAAATGTTTTTGCCGAGGGGTTGTCCATGAATGAGAAGTTCAACCAAGTCGCCACGACAAGGAGCGGGTCGTGCAGAGGAGGGCGCCAGCCGTCGAACAGGCAGAGTGACATGTGGTACTTGAAGTGCATGCCGAGCATGCGTTCCGTCATGTAGGAGGGTTTGACCATTGCTGCGTTCCGGACGGGATCGTCAAGAGCCGCTTGAACGGACGGATAGCTCCTGTTGAACCAAACAGCCATCAAGAGCGCGGACGCCAAGCAAAGGCCAACACCGGATGCAAAGAACTTCCGCCATCTGCGCCTTTCGATTGAAGTGACCAGGTGGAAGATGATCTGCGCGAGCAAAAAGTGAGGGAGAAAGACAAGTGCGGCCACCGGCTGCCAGATGGCGAACAAGGGGACGAGGAGCATCATTCTCGGATCCATCATGCCGATGAACACGATGCAATACACGCAAATGCAAGCAGCGATGCCGAGCATGAAGAATACCGGGGCGCGAAAGGTCCGCAGGCGTTCCTTCAGTAAGGGATAGAGTACCACGGGCAGGAACGCGACCACCAGCGCGACCGATGCCCAAGGCACCGGTCGGCAGAAGTACTGGTGTTGCTTGTTGGCAATTACCGCTGCTATGATCAACAGCAAATTCACCAAGGAGAGCCAAGGGGAGGCCATGGCCCGGCCGATCCATTTGCGAATGCGCATCTTGGCAGGAACGGAGATGGCGAGTTGATCAGTACGTGCTGTACACGATCAACACAATAGTGTTCCCCGGATGCCGCCTACGGGATTTTCACGAACGCGATGGGCCGTTGTTTCTGATCCGCATCAAACCGGAGGAAGTACGATCCTGCGGGCAGGTCACTTACGGAGATCGAGGGAGTCGTCCACCGCAATGCCATTGTCCGAAGCACCCTGCCGCTTAGGTCCAGGATATTCACCGCATGCGTTCCCTGATCAAGTCCGCGGACAGTAATAATGTCCGTGGCCGGGTTCGGTGAAAGCAGCAATGCCGGGCCCTTGGAAAGTGCCGCCACCGCTGTGGTGTTGCCTTGAAAGATCCGCTCGTAGTTCTCCGCGAAACTGTACGTGCCGTCGCAGCTTCCGGCCGCGTCCCAATTGATGCTCCAGGTCATCATGCCGCGCAAAGCGGGATAACCGGCGGTCTGGGCCAACGTGTAGGAGCCCGGCTGCGGGCCGGTGCCGTGCAGGTAGCGCAATGCCGCAGCAACGGTGGCCGTATCCGAATAACCGCCGCCCGCCGCATCGGCACAAGCGGGAAGGCCCACGGCGATCTGTTCCGGCGCCAACCCGTTAAAAGGTCCGCCCGAAGTTGTGAAGCCTTGGATCACCGCCTCCGTCTGGCTCACGATAAAATCCGCGGTGCCTTGGTCGTAGATGGCGCCATCGATGCCGTACATGCTGCCGCTGTTGTAAAGCTGCACTTGCAGGATGTCGAGGCGGTCGCGCAGCGCATGGATCAAGGGGAGATAGGCGCCCCAGATGCTGCCGAAAGCACTTTGTCCACCTTGCACGCTGGCCGTTTCCGGGGCCATGGTCAACATCATCGGAGTGCCGGTGTTCAGTTCGAAGGCATCGCCGATGTCCTCGATCGCCTGGATCAGCCGCAGCATCGGCGCATCGATCGGGGTGGTGATCGTGCCGCCGGTGATGCTTATGGAAGCTCCCTCCAGGTCGATGTCGATCCCGTCGAAGCCGAAGTCGGCCAATATCCCCAGCATGCTGGCCGTGAGCTCATCGCGTTCGGCATCGCTGTTCAACTGCACCGTGGCATTGGCCCCTCCGATGCTGATGAGCACTTTGTGGCCGGAGGAGCGCAGAGCGGCCACTTGCGCCGCGAAGGTGGTCGGATCGGTCGCGCTGGGCGTGAATACCATCTGCGACGTTGAGCCGAAAACCGGTTCAGCGAATGAGACCTCGATCACATCGTAGCGCGGATCGATCTGGTCCAAGGATATGTAAGGGGCACCGGCGATGTCCCAGTTGTGCCAGTACCCGATGAGTGCTGGGGACTGGGCGCTCAGCGCACCGACCAAGAAGAAGGTGGAGAGGGATGGCAGCAGCCGCATTGAGCAAACGTAGTGGTTACCACGACCACATGGACCTCGGCAGTTTGGTCAAGCTTTTCCATGCTGCCCACTTTTGTAATACCCGCTCAGCTCCACATGGATACGGCCACGTGCGTCATGAAAAAGCGCAGTGTCGAGGCAATTTTTCGGCGGCCAGATACCCGGACCGGTACGTATCAATGCACCACGCGCACCATCCGCAGGTCTTGCGGTCGCTGCACCTTGAGCAGATACACCCCGTTGCTAAGCCCGTTCATGGCGAGGCGGAGCCGCCGCTGGCCCTTGCCTGAGACAGTGTTCACCAGATGACCCGTGGCATCGAAAATATCCACACGTTCTATCGCGCTGGTCGAACGAAGGGTCAGGCCATCGGCATCGTACAGGAGGTCAAGGCTGTTGTCCGTTACGGTCCGGATCCCGGTCGACACGTCCACCACCGTCGTGCTCACCGTATTGGTGATCACAGGCAGGTTGTAGTCGAAGAAAATGTTGGCCTCATTGGTGATCAGATCGTTCACGCCGACATCCGGGACCGGTGCTAGCCTGTAACGGATGAAGCCTTGGCTCGCAGCGAAGTCGCTTCCGCTGTCGGGCAGGTTGATGCCGTCGAACCGGAAAACGGCCGATCGTTCTGTGACGACCGCGCTCCAAGCGTGACTGGCATCCACCACCTCCAAGGTGCTCAGGTCCAGCAAGGGGTCGATCTCGTCCTCGATGCGAACGTTCAAGGCCTCGGCATTGCCGGTGTTCTGGAACCGCACGATGTAATCCAGCGTGCGCCCGCTCTGGGCCTCCAGGATGGGCAGATCGCCAGCGGGAAGTACCTGCTTGTCATTCGGGTCGAAGCTTCCTACGATGATGCGGTCCACCTGGTCGGAATTATTTGCGGAGGCGTCATCCGCGGGTGTTGTGAAGATGTTCGCGGTATAGGTCAACGTATCCCCCAATGTGGCTGAACTCGGCACATGCAAGGTGACGTGGTAGGTCATTGACGCGAACGGTGCAATGGGCGGCACGGACCAACTAACGGAGCTTCCGGACAGCCCTGTTTCCGCAGGAATGCTGACGATGTATGAAAGCACAGGGTCAAAGGTGAGGTTCAATGTGCCGCCTATGGTCGTGTTCCCGCTGTTGTGGCAGGTCACCATCAACTGGGTGTTAATGCCGCCCCGGTGTTGGCCTTGGCCGGTGATGGAAACCGCAAGGTCGTTGAAGGTGCCAACGGGCGTGAGGCCGAAGTCCATAGCATTGGCATTGGGCGGTACGGTCACATTCTGAGCACCGCTCGGCATGCAGCTGATGTTCCAGATCGGACCTAAGCCCGGAAGGTCCAGTGCGTACTGACCGTCAATGAGGTGAGCAGTGTACGATCCAGCCGTGTTCGTGGCGACCGATTGGACCTGGGGACCATCCGCCCGCACGAACACCCCCGGGGCCGGCCCGTCACCGTTGTTGAACGTACAGGAGTTGTCGCTGTCCACATAGACCCGCCCGCTGATGGTGTTGGCACCACAGGTGTTGGGAACGTTCACGGTCAAGAGGGTAGGGCAAAGTCCGCACTGACCGTTGGGGATGAGGAACAGGGTGGAAGTTCCAGAGGGGAAGCCGGAAAGCACGATGGGAGATTGGGAATAACTGCCGATCTCATTTGAGGGGGATCCCAAGGCCACGATGACGTTTCCGCAACCACCGACGCTATTGACATTGTCCAGGGTCAACACGTTGTTCGAGCAGTCCAAGGGGTCCGGTTGCGAACTGACATCCGCTGTCACAAAGCTTCCCGGGTCGATCCAATACTCCGCGGTGTTCTCGGTGCAGCCTGACCCATCGGTCACTTCCACCGTTACGAGGGGACTGTTCATGGTCGTTTGAACCGAAATGATCTCGCCTGTGCCGATGGGCATTCCTTGGGCATACCAGGTGATCGTATAGGGTGCGGTCCCACCGGAAACGATAAGCCCGATATCAAACCCGACCAAGTAACAATTACCGGTCTGGTAGAATTGGTAGTTGAAGTTGCATTGGGCCATGCTGGCAAATGGCAGCAGTGCCGGGAGGAGAAGTGTAATAAGTCGACGCATGTACGGGTGGAGTTTCATCATAGACGAGAGCAGATCCATTTAGTTGTCCGTACTCGGAGGATCAGCTTTCCGCAGATGCTCAGCGACGCGGTGCGATCGCTTTACTTCCGTCATGTGAAAGACCACGGACCGTGGCCATGCCCTAAGCCAAGATCACTGAACGATGAGAATAGTTTTACTCTGTCTCGCTAGCGCCTTCACTTTCTCAGTCATGGTCTAAGTGCCGAGCTACGTGCCCACCTCCGGCCTCGTGGCGTGGTGCCCCTTGAACAACACGGCCATGGATGTCGGCCCCAATGGTCATAGCGGCACCACATCAGGAACGACTGCTGCGGTCGACCGCTGTAGGAATTCAGTAGGTGACACTGCTTTCGCGGAGCCATTTTGCACCTTTGGTGCCCAGGACTGGATCGGCTTCGTCGGACCAGGTTTGGCCGTGGAGTGGATCGCGTGCCCAGGACTGGATCGACTTCGTCGGACCAGGTTTGGTCGTGGAGTGGATCGCGTGCCCTCATTCCATGAGCTATCACCACTATCGTTTCACGAAAGTGCCCAGGACTGGATTGACTTCGTCGGACCAGGTTTAGCCGTGGAGTGGATCAAGCCCCCTCGCTTCGCTCACGGTCTTTTTTCGTGCCCTTCCTTGCTCAAGCTTCGCTTGGCAAGTCGGTCACGAAAAAGCCCTGCCGCTTCGCGACAGGGCTAGATCACCAAGTGCCCAGGACTGGACTCGAACCAGCACAGCCTTTCGGCCACACGCCCCTCAAGCGTGCGTGTCTACCAATTTCACCACCTGGGCAAGGGGCCGCAAATATAGAAGCGTCCCGCATAGCGGAAAGCGCTATTCTTTTTTGAGGGCCGAAGTCCATGTTTTACCGTCGGAAATGATGCGCACAGCATAGGATCCCGGGGCCAGCATTGAAACGTCGATGGTCCCGGTGCTGCGCGTGGTCAGCACGGTCCTGCCCATGGTGTCGAACAAGGTGACCTCCGCGGAACGGACCTTGTTGGGCAATTGGAACCGGACCACGTCCTTGCACGGGTTTGGCGCAAGGACCGGTCCCTGCTGCAGCCCGACTTCATCGATGCCGGTGTTGCAATCCAACGCGTTCACGTATTGCCATACGTGGTCATCAAAGACCGAGGAGACTAATTGTGCGTCATATGCGGGGTCGCCCATGCGCACCAGCACCAGCCCTTGGCCGGGTGCCACATTGATGATCTGGTCGTTCTTCCCGAGCGCGCTGTACATGTCCGCTGGGGCGTGCGGCACCAGTTCCCCCGGGAATACGAACTGGCTACTGGGCAGCATGAAGCTGTCCTGTCCGTTCAGCCACCAGAGGTAGCCGTAGCTGTGGTTCAGGTTCTGTGAAGGCGTGATGGCGGCATGGAAATACGCGCTGTCATGCAGGATGGTGTCCGTGCCCCACACCATGCCGTTGGAGGCCAGCAGCCCGAAACGCGCCATGCTGCGGACCGTGCTGAAATAAACGCGGTTGTACAGGATGGGCAGCCAGAAACCCTCCATGCCGATGGGATCCCGCAGCCGGGCATTGAAGTAGGTGTAGTAGTTCTGGCCGGTGGCATTGGCCACCACTTCCTGGAGCAGCGTGTAAGGCGCATTGTGATAGGCCCAGCGATCACCGGCGTCGGCGATGTATGCCAAGCACGCCGGGTCGGTGCAGTCGCTGTTGGCCACGCCATCATCCAGGCCCGTGGTCATGGTGAGCTGATGCCTTACCGTGATGGCGGCCTCCTGTATGGGCGTTTCCGCCGTCCAGCCTGGGCCGAGATAGGTGCTCACGGGTTCGTTGATATCAAGGGACCCGTCCTCCTGGGCGATCCCGACGATGGTGCTCGTCAAGGTCTTTCCGGCGCTGGCCCAGTACCACAAGCTGTCCTGCGTGAACGTGCCGAAGTAGTGTTCCAGCACGATCCGGCCGTCCTTCAGCAGGATGAAGCCTTTGGTGTGGTGGTCGCCGAGATAGGCGTAGAGCGAATCGATGCGTTCCGGGCACCAGCCGAGCGTCGCGGGGTCCGTGATTTCCCATGTGCTTCCGGCAACAGGCGCCGGGAAGTAGGGTGTTTGGGCCAAGGCAAAGGAAGGGAGCGCCAAGAGGGCTAAGCAAGGGATCAGTGTGGAGGACTGCATGCTGGTTTTGACGTGCGGGACCGGGAATGGTTCAATGCGGACGCCGACGCCGGAGGTCATTCCCCATCCTCCGGAATGCTCAATTTATTGATCCGCACCAGCGGACCGGGACACATCTGGCCATGGCAGCCGGCGCAGGCCATTATCAGGTCGTTGAACACATTTGTGCGATCGGCCTTAGGCGTGGTGTAGAGCGAATCCAACTGGTGCAGCCAGGCCTGGGCGAACGGATCGAAGGTGCCCCGGTGCACCATCCCGGGTGTGGCTTCCGCTGTTTTCAGCTTCTTGAACTGTTCCGGGAATGGCAGAAGGTCCCTTCCTTCACTGAGCCGTTTCCCGGTGGTATCGGCAAAGGCGGTCATTTCACGCATCAGCTGCGCCAGTTCGCTTTTGGCAGGCGGATCCCCCTTCACGATCCGCACCGTCTCCGCCGCGGGCGGGGCGGTCGGTGCTTCGGACTTCCGGCTGGAAGAACATGCGAGGAGAAAGAAAAGCGTAGTGGCGACACCTATAACACCAATGCGTTGTACAGAGGAATGTTGGATCGAATGCATGGATCGTCGTTGTTTGTTCATCTTCGCCTGACAAGGTGGCCGAAGTCTATTCCGGCCCGAAGATCGTGAAGACCGCGTGATACATGGCAATAATATACGTCCAGCCCATCGATCACGACCGCAGGCGGCTGCTCACCGCGCTGATCCCGCCCGCAATGGTGGTCGCGCTGATGTGGGTGGTGCTGGGCTTCGACCTGGTCTACCACTTGGACTTGGCGCGTTTCGGGATCCTTCCCCGCACCATCACGGGTTTGCGCGGCATCGTGTTCGCGCCCTTCCTGCATGGCGGGTTGGAGCATCTGGTGAACAACAGTCTACCCTTGCTACTGCTGGGCTGGTTCACCGTCTACTTCTATCCGAAGGCCGCCGGGCGCGTGGTGCTGGTCAGTTGGCTGACCACCGGGCTGTGGGTGTGGGCCATGGGGCGCGAAAGCCATCACATCGGCGCCAGTGGCATCGTGTATGCCTTGGCGGGTTTCCATTTCTTCAGCGGGCTGTTCCGCAGGCGCATCGCGCTGATGGCCGTCTCCTTGATCGTGGTCTTCCTCTACGGCAGCATGTGGTGGGGCGTCCTGCCCATCCAACCCGGCGTCAGTTGGGAAAGCCATCTGTTCGGCGGGGTCGTAGGGTCGTTGCTGGCCTGGTGGTACCGCAACGTGCCGCCTGCCCATGTGCCGCCGCCAAGGGTTGAAGAGGAGGAAGAGGACGAAGAGGAACTTCTGCTTCCAGGCAGTGACCCCGGTGATGAGCAACCTCCTGAACCCCGTGTCGGCCAAGACGGACAGACCGACCCCATGTATGATCCTTCACGCACGAGCAGCACCTATCCTTGGGAAGGGTAGGGCCGAGTTATGGGTTGTCGGTTGTCAGGCTTAGACTCTGTCTGTTTTGGAATGAACAGTTCCCTTGCAAGTGTTTTGCACTATGCCCGCTCCGCAGCTGTGCTCCCCATCCAATGGCTTGGTCACTTGTGAGCGCGGGGTTCTTCGTGCGTCCATCAGCTGTTCAGCTAATCGATCTCATCCGCTGATCTACCTAACCACCACCAACCGCACCGCCTGCCTGCCCCGCTCAGTGGCCACCACCGCCGTGTACACACCGGGCGGCTGCGTGGTGAGATCTATGGTGTTGCCGCTGCCTTGCCAGATCTGTTGGCCGGTAGCAGAATACACAGCGATGCTTTTTGCTTTTTGTGCGAGGACGAGGATAAACTGGCCGGTGGAGGGGTTGGGAGTGATGAAGGCCGTCATGGCCGAATGCAATTCCTCTATACCAACAGGTAATAGCGAGCAATCACAAGGAATACCCGGAAGGCCCGGGTTGCCGGACTGTTCGGAATAGACGTAGGTATCATGTAGTCTTAAACAATCTGGATCTGTATTGCCATATATTATTTCCAATTGTAATAGAGGGCCGGTCGAACCTCCAATTCCTGACTGCCAAAACATATAATAACCAATATATGGGACGAGTGGCTCCCAGCCAATTGCATGTATAAATAGACGATTGACAGTGATTCCATTGTTTTCCAATAATAGAATAGAATCCACGACCACGGTCCTGATCTCATAGTCTGGATCAGGCCCCCAAGTATAGGATGTTAGCACATTAGGGATCGTATCTCCCGCATTCGCCGCGACATCAACCGCAAGATACTCCTGCATGGAATCGAGCAGCATAACGTAGCCCTTGCCTGTGGTATCGGATCGCACATAAAATCGCTGAACCAGTTCCGAATGATCAAACGAACCGTTCATGATGTATTCCAATATGCGCTTATAGGTCTGGCCAGCAATCACCGTGTCCGGATCAGGTCCCAAGATCATTTGAATGCGTGTGAACTCCGAATTATTAAAATCGGAAAAGCACCATGACGCGGAGGAGTCAGGATAGGCCTGAGCACGGCATACATGAGCTGTCATGCAGAACAACAACGTACTCAGCATCCATGTCAACATCGATCTCATTGTAAAACGATTTTACCCGTCTTTTGCCCAACGCCCTCGCAAGTCTTCCCGGCCAACCAGACTTTGCTCTCCAACATGGACGGCCGGAGCGACTTGTGGTTGATGTACGCTGCATTCATCCATACTTCCTCGTGAAGTCTTCGGACTTCACACGATAAGATCCGACCATCGAATGTACAATAACGCCACGGATCGTGTACCGAAGATCGTTCCGTCCGGCAGCCTGAATACTACTTGGTCTTCTTCGGCTTTACTGATCCATGGTTGCCACGAAGGTCACCTGCCGCATTCCTCCGCCTCCGCGTCCAAACCCCAACAACCACCTCCGCGCCCCGCTCCCTACACTTGCACCATGGATCCCCGCTTAGAAGCCTTTGAACGCCTGCTGAACATCATGGACGACCTGCGCGCCAAATGCCCGTGGGACCGCAAACAGACCTTGGAAACGCTCCGGCCGCTCACCATTGAGGAGACCTACGAGCTCGGCGATGCGATCCTGAACAACGACCTACAGGAGGTGAAGAACGAGCTGGGCGACCTGATGCTGCACAACGTGTTCTATGCCAAGATCGGCGAGGAGAAAGGCGCGTTCACCATCACCGACGTGCTCAACGGCATTTGTGAGAAATTGATCCGCAGGCACCCGCACATTTACGGCGACGTGCAGGTGCAGGATGAGGAGGAGGTGAAGGCCAATTGGGAAAAGATCAAGCTGAAGGAACGGCGTAGCGTCGACCCATCGGGTCGACAAGACGACGGGCCGCGCAGCGTGCTGGAAGGCGTGCCCCGCGGCCTGCCCAGCATGGTGAAGGCGGTCCGCATACAGGACAAGGCCCGTGGCGTGGGCTTCGATTGGGAGCACGCGCACCAAGTATGGGAGAAGGTACACGAGGAATTGGCGGAGCTGAAGCACGAGGTGGAGACGCAAAGCGACAAGCAGGCGGATGAGCTTGGCGACCTGCTCTTCAGCATCGTGAACTACGCGCGCTTCCTGAAGATCGACCCGGACGAGGCGTTGGAACGCACCAACCGCAAGTTCATCCAGCGTTTCCAGTTCTTGGAGACGGAATCGCGCAAGGACGGGAAGAAGCTCGGCGAGATGAGCCTTGCCGAGATGGACGCCTACTGGGAGCGGGCGAAGAGGCGCTGAGGTTCCTCTAACATCAACGTCTTCCGCCGTACGGCGGAAGACGTTGATGGGACTAGTTCCCTCAGCGATCTCCCGAAGGGGGTCCTGAGGACAGGGAATAGGTTATCGCACCACGAACCGCCGTATCACCACGCTTTCTTGCTGTGTCCCTTCACACCGTACCACAGAATGAAGAGGTAGCAGGGCACCATCATCCAATATGCGTGTTGGTGGCCGATGCTTGGCTCCTCGGCGAGCTTACCGTAGATCAACGGCAGGATAGCGCCGCCCGCGATGGCCATGATGAGCAGCGCGCTGCCGATCTTGGTGTGGCGGCCCAGCCCGGAGATCGCCAAAGGCCAGATCGCGGGCCACACCAACGCGTTGGCCAGGCCCAGCAGGGCAATGCAGAGTATCGAGGCGTGTGCCGGGAGCAGCGTGGCCGCGATGGTGAGCACCACGCCCAGCACCGCTGAGGCTGCCAAAGCCTTGGCCTGCGAAATGAAACGGGGGATCGCCACGATGCCGATCACATAGCCCACCACCATGCCGACCAGCGTATAGCTGGTGAGGTGCTTGGCCTCGCTAAGCGGCAACCCGAGGGACTGGCCGTAAATGCCGATGGTGTCGCCTGCCATCACCTCCACGCCCACGTAGAGGAAAAGCGCCATCACGCCGAGCATCAGGTTGGGGAAGGAGAAGATGCTGCGGCCATCGGTGGCCACGCCGGGCGCATCCACCTCGGGGTCCAGCTCCGGAAGCGGGGAGTATTTGATCATCAGGCCCAATGCGACGAGGGAGGCGGCCATCACGCCGTAGGGCAGGATCACGCGCTGGGCCAGCTCATCCAGGCGAGCGGCGAGCAACGGACCTTGCAGCGCACTGAGGTCGGCCTGCAGGGTGTCCGCATCGGAAAGGAGCAAGGCACCGAGGACGAACGGAGCCAGCACCCCGGCCATCTTGTTGCAGATGCCCATCACGCTGATGCGCGCCGCAGCGCTCTCGATCGGACCCACCACCGTGATGTAGGGATTGCTCGCCGTCTGTAGCAACGACAGTCCCGTGCCGATGACGAACAGCCCCGCTAAGAACAGGCCGTAAGAGCGCTCTTGCGCGGCGGGGATGAAGAGCAGCGCGCCCAATGCCATGGTGAACAGGCCGTACATCATGCCGCGCTTCATGCCGGTCTTGCCCAGCACCCAGGCCATCGGCAGTGCTGTGACGAAATAGGCGATGTAGAACGCGAACGTGACATAGAAAGGCTCCGCGCCTTCCTTCAGCTCGCACACGATCTTCAGATAGCTGATCAGCGGACCGTTGATCCACGTCACAAAGCCGAAAAGAAAGAACAACGCGCCGATGATGACGACGGCGGAAGTGGTGTGCGTTTTCCCGGACATGCGATGGACTCTGGCGGTGAAAGTATCCGGCCATGTGCTGCCCACAGGCGATCGCTCAAGCAGTTATGCGCAGGAAGGTGTGAGGAATGTGGTGGACATTATGTGAGATCGGTCGTTTGGTACAGGGTACCGGGTACTGAGTACCGAGTACAGGGCATCGGAGTCCTAACACGACCCTTCAGATACCCTGTACCCTATACCCAGTACCCTGTACCAAACAAATAACTCTGTCCCTCTCTTACTCGCAGTCGATCAACAGCTCGTCCGTGAAGAGGTGCGACGCCTCGCCTTTGCCGGGATGCCAGTCGGGGCAGGGGCCGGCGTACTTGGCGATCACCTTGATGTAGCGCGCGTGCTTGTTCAGTAGCTCGGTGGTCATTTCCATGGTCTGCGTTCCTTCCGCCGTGCGCGGCACCGTGTTGGCCACCGTGGCGCTGCTCCAATCGTGGCCGTTCATGCTCCACGCGAACTGAACGCTTTCCGGGTACCAGATCCACGAACGCTGGTCCTGAAGCACGCCCAGCCCGAGGTGCTTCAGCGTCTTCATGCTGCCGAGGTCCACCGTGGCCAGCACGTCGGTGCCGAGATAGCCTTGCCAAGCGCCGGTGCGCCAGTCCTGTGCGCCACGGATGCCGTCGATCAAGGCGACCTCACCGGCGGCGGCATACTGCGAGGACCACTTGCTTTCCACTTTGATGGTGCGGTCGGGATCGATCTGCGTGAAGTGCGCACTGATCACAGGGCTGGTCCGGTCCTTGTCCACGGCGATGGCTTTCACCACGGTGGTGGACGCTACGGTGACCGGTCCATCATAAACAGGGCTGTTGCGTGTGGGCCGGCTCCCGTCCACCGTATAATGGATCTGATCATCCGAACGCAACGTGCTGATGGAGACCTCCAGCGGTTGCGTGAAAGCCTGGCTGGACGCCGTGATGATCGGTGCGGAGGGCGGATAGCTTGTGATCGGATCACGTGCCACGGTGGTGATACGTGCTCCTTCCAACGGTCGCCACATTGCGGCGAGATCGATCTGCAGGTCCATGCCCTGCATGAGCGTGGAGCAGGGGACGGAGCTCAAGCGGCCGGCCTCGCCATTGAGCACCGTGGAGCGGATCAAGCGATCGCCGATCAACTCCCCGCTGCAACGCACATGTACTTCCTTCCCGTTCGGCAGGTGGATGCGGTACGCATGGAACAGCGGCGCATGCAGCTCGAACACCGGATCCCCCGGCGCGATCTGGTACAGGCCCAAAGCGCTCATCACGTACCACGCGCTCATCTGGCCGCAGTCCTCGTTGCCGATCAGGCCGTCCGGCGTGTCGTGGTAGAATTCCGTCAGGAGGCGGTCCACCATGCGTTTGGCTTTGTCCTGCCGGGCCACGCGGTCGTACATCCAGGCCATGGCATGGCTCGGTTCGTTGCCGTGCGCGTACTGGCCGATCAAGCCGGTGATATCGCTCTGGTCGCGACCGGTGGTCTTGGGGTGCGCTTCGAAGAGCTCGTCGAGCCGCTGTTCCAAGCCACCGTGGCCCGTGGCTTTCAGCGCTCGGTCCAAGCCTTCCACGTCCTGCGGAACGAAAGTGCTGTACTGCCATGCGTTCGCCTCGGTGAAGTCAAAGTTCACCTCGAAGGGATCGAACGGACCCTTGAAGCCGCCGTTGTAGCGGGCACGGAAGAAGCCTGTTCCCGGGTCGAAGAGGTTCCGCCAGTTGCTTGCGCGATCGAAGAACACCGAGGCTATGCTGTCCTTGCCCATGGCCTTCGCCATCTTCGCGATGCACCAATCGTCGTAGGCGTATTCCAGCGTGCGGCTCACGCTCTCGCTCTGGTCCTCGCTGCTGATGTAGCCCTTGGCGCGCAAGGCGTTCAGGCCGGCCTCGTCGCGGTCCGCACTGGCTACCATGGCCTTCAGCGCCAGCTCGGCATCGAAGCCACGGATGCCCTTCAGGTAAGCGTCGGCGATCACGCTCACGCTGTGGTAGCCGATCATGCAATCGGTCTCGTTGCCCCAAAGCTCCCACACGGGCAGGCGGCCTGTTTGCGAGTAGATGTCCAAGAAGGTCTTGGTGAAGTCCACCGTGCGCTCCGGCTCCAGGATGGTGAACAGCGGATGTTCGGCCCTGAAGGTGTCCCACAGGCTGAAGACGGTGTACACGTCGTGCTTCGCGGTGTGGACCTTGCCGTCGTTGCCGCGGTATTGGCCGTCCACATCGTTGAAGAGGTAGGGGACGAGCAGGCTGTGATAGAGCGCCGTGTAGAAGATGCGTTGCTGCTCCGGCTCGCCGCCCAGCACCTCGATGCGGCCCAGCTCCTTGTCCCAGACATCTTCGGCCTGTTCTCGCACAGCATCGAATTCCCAGCCGGGCACCTCGGCCTCCATGTTCTTCCGCGCACCTTCCACGCTCACCGCGCTGATGCCCACTTTCACCAGCACCGGCAGGCTGTCCGAGGGAAGTGCGATCACGGCCTTGGAACTGTCGGAGAGCACGGGGTCCAGTATCACCTTGCGATCGATACGGATGCAGAAGAAGAGCCGCTGGTCGCGTGCCCAGGAGCTGCTGCGGCGCTCCCCGACGATCTCACTCACGCCGGTCTGCTTGATCGAACTGGCCAACAAACGGTCCCGGTGCCGGAGATCGATCACGATGGAACGCTCGTCGGCCTTCGCGAAGTGGTAGCGGTGCATGCCCACGCGCTTGGTGGCGGTGAGTTCAACGTCCACGTTCGGATCGTCCAGATGCACTTTGTAATAGCCTGCGTGCGCTTCTTCCCGTTGGTGCGAGAAACGGGAACGGTATTCCTCGGGCTTCGTGGTAAGGCCGCCGCTCAACGGCATCAGCAGCACATCGCAGAGGTCCGAGACGCCGGTGCCACTGAGGTGCGTATGGCTGAAGCCGTAGATCAGGCTGTCGCTGTAATGGTAGCCACCGCAGCCGTCCCATTCCACGGGGTCGATGCGGGTATCGGGGCTCAACTGCACCATCCCAAAGGGCACGCACGGACCGGGGAACGTATGCCCATGGCCGCCGGTACCTACAAAGGGGTTCACCAGTTCAGTGGCGTAGTTGGTGGCCCACGTGGTGGTGTCCTGCGCAGGAAGGACCGCAGGGGAAAGGAGGAGCGCGGAGAGAAAGAGCCGGTTGAGCATTGGCCGAAAATACGGGTCTGAGGTTCACCGCCACGACGCAAAGTCTAATGAGAATAGGAACCGCAACGGACGCAACGAGCGCAACGTTCTGAACGTCGTCGTAAGGCCGTTGGATGTCGTCGACCCCGAGCTATCCCGGCATTCCCGTTGCGCTCGTAGCGTCCGTTGCGGTAAAAACTCACAACGTCGTCAGCGCCGCAGCACCAAGTATCGCCGCATCATCATCCGGCAGCGCCGAGGCCACCAGGTCCACGCGACCGTGGTAGATGTTCAGCAGGTATTCCTGGAAGCGCTCTTGTAACGGGACCATCAACAGATCACCGCTGCGCGCTATCCCGCCAAAGAGCACGATGCGCTCCGGACCAGTGATGGCCACTGCGTTCGCCAAGCCAACCGCTAACCAGCGCGCCGCATGGCGGAAGGTCTGCAACGCCGCCGCATCGCCTTGTTCGGCGGCCTTCGCGATGCACAAAACACCTTCCTCCTTCAAAACTTCAGCATCGCCGTCCAGTTCCAAGAATGTCTGACGCAACCCGCGGATGCTCACATAGGCTTCTAAGCAGCCTTTGCGGCCGCAAGTGCAGTCCCGGCCATCGATCACGATCGTCATGTGGCCCAATTCGCCCGCATTGCCGTGGCTGCCGAGCACCAGTTGACCGTTCACGATAAAGCCGCTGCCCACGCCGGTGCCGAGCGTCACCAGCAGCAGATCTTTCAAGCCTTGGCCTGCGCCGTAGCGCCATTCACCCAGCGCCGCCGCATTGGCATCGTTGCCCAGCACGCTGCGGATGCCGGTGCGCTCCTCCACCATTCGCGCCAAAGGCACGTCGTTCTTCCACGGCAGGTTCGGTGCCATTTCGATGATGCCCGTGAGCTGGTTGGCGTTGGGGGCGCCTATTCCAATTGCTTGAATTTGGTGATCGGTAGCTGGTGATCTGTGATCGGTGCCGAGTTGCAGAGCCGCCTCCGCCAGTGCATCGGCAAAGGCGAATTCATCCACATGGCCCGTGGTGGGGATGCGTGTAGTGGCGGTCACACGTCCGTTGTCGACCAGGCCGATCTTGGTCGTGGTGCCGCCGATGTCGATGCCGATGATCATGCTTTGAAGATCGGTCCGCAGATTTCGCAGATGGACGCAGATGATTTGCCGGAGGTCCTTCTTGGTTTGGACCACGAAGAACACGAAGGACACAAAGGTGATCTTCTTGCTAGTAGCACCTTTCTTGCAAGCAAACCGACCCGGACGGTCGCCTCCAAATTCTGATCTGCGGGGATCCCCTCTTTCAGCGTCATCTGCGTTCCATTCCGGCAGCCGGCTTGCTTCCCTCGAACCCGAACCACGCCAAGTACGCATAGCACAGCAACGGCAGGAAAAAGCTGAGGTGCATGGCCCGTTCCGGCGTTCCGTGCTGTTGGAGCACATCGATCAATGCGCCTTGTGCCAGCGGGATCAATGCGCCACCGAGGATCATCATCACCAATAGGGAACTGCCTTGGCCGGTGTCGCCCTTCAGGTCATCGATGGAGAGGGTGAAGATGTTGCTCCACAGGATCGAGTTGAACAGGCCGATGGCGAGGATCGTCCACATGGCGACAGCGCCGCTGCTCACCATCGTGGCCACAAGCAATCCCGCCGCGATGCAGGCGAACAGCCCCGTGGCCCGGCCCGGCTTGCGGCCCGCGATGAGGAAGGCGCCCATGTTCGCGGCGATCAGCACCGCCAGCGGCCAGAGGTGCTGCAAGTCCAAGCCGCCGCCTACGCGGTTCACGATCCAAAGCAACAGGAACATCGCCACGCCGATCAACGCCAGCACCGCCACGCGTTTAGATCCATTGAAGCGGTCGCTCAATGCCACAGCGCCTAAGAAGCGGCCACACATGGCGCCGCCCCAGTAGAGGCTCAGGTAGTTCTTCGCGTCGTTGTGCGAAAGCCCCAGCACGCCGTCCAGCCCAACGAAGCCAATGATGAGGCTGCCGATAGCGACTTCCGCGCCCACGTAGCAGAAGATGGCGATCATGCCATTGCGAAGCTGACGGTGCCGTAAAGCGTTCCGCCGTTCGTGTACTTCCGTGCGTGGCGGTTCCGGCAAAGCCGTGAAATACACCCAGACCGCTTGCAGCAAGAGCAGCAAGGCAAAGAAGGCATACGGCCAACGCACCGCCGCATCACCTTTGAAAAGGTCGAAGATCAACGTGCCGCCGATCAGCGGAGCCAGCGTGGTGCCCAAGGAATTGAAGGCCTGTGTGAGGTTCAAGCG
>Ga0209476_10000091_pt1 | contig 57598 bp, 54 predicted proteins | sample KloWWTrecipitate_FD_187179 | JGI IMG/M metagenome (GOLD analysis project Ga0209476, IMG submission 187179) | Active sludge microbial communities from Klosterneuburg, Austria, studying microevolution and ecology of nitrifiers - Klosterneuburg... | ecosystem: Engineered > WWTP > Aerobic digester... | reverse complement strand
CCATGACCGTATAAGGTCGGCGGCTTGCGGCGAGCAGGGGCTTGCTGCCCATTCACCATCCACCGGGGAGTCACCTGATGCTGTTCCAGCGCGTCAAGCCGCTTGACAAGATTCTTGAAACTGCCGAGAAAAAGGCACTCACGCGCCAACTCGGTGCCTTCCAACTCACCATGCTGGGCATCGGCGCGATTATCGGCACCGGCATCTTCGTGCTCACTGCCGAAGCTGGCCAGAAAGCTGGCCCTGCCATGATGGTGGCCTTCGTGATTGCCGCCGTGGTGTGCGCACTTGCCGCACTGGCGTATTCCGAATTGGCCTCGATGGTACCGGTGGCTGGCTCCGCCTATACCTACACCTACGCAGTGATGGGTGAAGCCATCGCCTGGACGGTGGGTTGGGCACTGGTGCTGGAATATGCGGTGGCCGCCGGCGCAGTGGCGGTGGGCTGGTCTGGCTATATGAATGGCCTGTTGGCCAGTGCCGGCATTGAGCTACCCGCCGCACTCAAAACTGGGCCCATGGATGGCGGTGCCTTCAATGTGCTGGCGTTCTCGATCTCGCTGGTGATCACCGCCCTGCTGGTGTTTGGCACATCGAAATCGGCCAAGGTCAATGCGGTACTGGTGCTGATCAAGGTCATCGCGCTGACCGCGTTTGTCTTCATCGCGGTGCCGGCCGCCAAGGACACCAACTTCCACCCGTTCTTCCCCACCGGTTGGGGCAGTCCAATGGGTGGCGTGGGCGTGCTGGGTGCAGCGGCGTCAATTTTCTTCGCCTATGTCGGCTTCGATGCGGTGTCCACCGCTGCGGAAGAAACCAAGAACCCCAACCGCAACATCCCGATCGGTCTGATCGGCTCGCTGCTGGTGTGCACCGTTTTCTACATGCTGGTGGGCTACGGCGCGGTGGGTTCGATTGGTTCGCAGCCGATGATCGTCAATGGCATTGCGCTGCATCCGGGCACCCCGGAAATGGCAGCGGCTTGCGCAGGCTCGGACGCACTGGTGTGCAGCAAGGAGCCACTGGCGCATGTGCTGAAGGTGATCGGGTTTGCCAAGGTAGGCAACTTCATTGGCTTGGCTGCGGCGCTGGCGCTGCCGTCAGTGGTGCTGATGATGATCTACGGCCAGACCCGCATTTTCTTCACCATGTCGCGTGACGGGCTGCTGCCGGAAGTGCTGTCGAAGGTGCATCCGAAGTTCCACACCCCGCATGTCGTCACCATCATCACCGGCATTTTCGTGGCGTTGTTTGCGGCGATGTTCCCGGTGGGCATCCTGGCCGACATCTCCAACTCGGGCACCTTGTTCGCGTTCATGGCGGTGGCTGCCGGCGTGCTGATCCTGCGCAAGCGCGAGCCGAACCGTCATCGTCCGTTCCGCACCCCGATGGCGTGGCTGGTATGCCCGTTGGCGATTGCCGGCTGCCTGCTGCTGTTCTTGAACCTGTCGATGTACACCATCGGCCTGTTCTTTGGCTGGGCCATCATCGGCTTGATCGTGTACGCGCTGTATGGCTATCGCAAGAGCGAATTGGCACGCGGCGTGGATCACCCGAACGCGCCGAAGATGGATGCGGAGCCGCCGTTCCACGAAGGCCCGCAGGCCTGATCGATTCGGCAAGTGTCACCAAAAACCCGGCTTCGGCCGGGTTTTTCGTTATGGCCTTCCGTTATGATTTGCGCATGCCCAATACGCATCATTTGCACGACCACGAACGCGCCGCCCGCCAGTCGCTGATTGACCACTGCCGTGCGATGAATGCCAGCGGGTTGTCGCTGAACAAATCCGGCAATGCCAGCATCCGTTGGCGCGACGGCTTGCTGATCACCCCCACCGGGCGCAGCTACGACCGCTTGCTTCCCGAGGACATCGTGTTTCTGCAGGCCGATGGCCAGTGCCCGCCGGGGCAGTTGTTGCCGTCCAGCGAATGGCGCTTCCACTGCGACATCCTGCAAGCCTTTCCCGACATGAATGCAGTGGTGCATGTGCATTCCACCCACGCCACCGCGCTGGCGTGTTTGGGCGAAGAAATCCCGGCCTTCCATTACATGGTGGCGGTGGCCGGCGGTGACCGCATTCCCTGCACCGACTACGCCACCTTCGGCACGCCAGAGTTGTCGGCCAGCATCATGCAGGCGCTGCAGGGCGGCCTGCGTGCATGCTTGATGGGCAACCATGGCCAAGTCAGCACCGGCACCAGTCTGTCGGCCGCCTATGCGCTGGCCGAGGAAGTGGAGAATCTGGCACGCCAATATCTGCTGGCACGCTCGCTGGGCCACACCCGCAACCTGTCTGCCGAAGAAATGGCCGTGGTGGTGGAAAAATTCAAGACCTACGGGCAACAAGCACGGCCTGAATAATCAGCATACCCGCCAAGCCAATGGGCATTCGGGATCGGGCCGGCACCCGCTAAACTGCGCACATGAACACACCCGCCTTCGACCACAATCTGTACGCCGGCTGCGCCGCGCAGATCATCACCCATACCCGTGAGTTGGCCGCCAAGGGCTTTACCCCCGCCACCGCCGGCAATTTCTCCATCCGCATGGGGCCAGAGCACGCCGCCATCACCATTTCCGGCAAAGACAAGGGCCGCCTGACCGAAGCCGACATCATGGTGGTCAACATGGGCAATGAGCCTGTCGCCACCCACCACCGGCCATCGGCGGAAGCGGCGCTGCACACCCATTTGTATCGCAAGTTCCCGGATGTGGGCGCGGTGCTGCACACCCACTCGCCCACGCAAACCATTGCCGGCCTGCTGTATGCCCAAACGGGCCATGTCCCGCTGCGTGGCTACGAATTGTTCAAAGCCCTGCGCGGCCACGCCACCCACGAAACCGAAGTGGATTTGCCGGTGGTGCCCAATTCGCAGGATATGGACACGTTGACTGCCAGCGTGGATGCGGTGCTCACCCAACCCAACCAATGGGGTTATCTGATCGCCGGGCACGGGCTGTACGCCTGGGGCCGCGATATCAGCGAAGCGCGCCGACATCTGGATGCGTTTGAATTCATGCTCGGTTGCGAGCTGGAAATGCGCCGGCTGGGCGCGCGCTAAAGGAATCCTGATGAGCCGTCTTCGCATCTTTCACGACAACGACCCGCACACGCCGACGCACACTCTACATGCGCACGCCGACATCGCCGATGCCCTCAAAGATATCGGGGTGGCGTTCGAGCAATGGCAACCCGCGCATCCGGTGATTCCCGGTGACCCTGCCGAGGCCATCATGGCCGCCTACAAGTCCGATATCGACCGGCTGGTGGCCGCACGCGGCTTCAGGAGTGTGGATGTGGTCAGCATTGCACCCGACAACCCCAACCGCGAGGCGATGCGCGCCAAGTTCCTGGACGAACATGCGCACAAGGAAGACGAAGTGCGCTTCTTCGTGGCCGGCAGCGGCCAGTTCAATTTGCACGTGGGCGGCAAGGTCTATGAAGTGCTGTGCGAAGCCGGTGACCTGATTTCCGTCCCCGATGGCGCAACGCATTGGTTTGATATGGGCCCGCAGCCCAGTTTTGTGGCGATTCGCTTTTTCACCGAGCAAGATGGTTGGGTGGGGTATTTCACCGGCAGCGATATCGCGTTGCGGTTTCCGCGGCATGAGTAGCCCTGCGCTTGCCATGACCACCATCCTCACCGACATCGAAGGCACCACTTCCAGTATTTCCTTCGTCAAGGACGTGCTGTTTCCGTATGCGCGTGCGGCCCTGCCCGGCTTTGTGCGCGAACATGGGCACGAGGCCGAGGTGCGCCACTGGCTGGATCAAGTGGCCATCGAAATTTCCGCCAGCGCCTGCCAGGACGCGGTGATCGTGGAAACCCTGCAAGGCTGGATCGATACCGACCGCAAGCACACCGCGCTGAAAGCGCTGCAAGGCATGGTCTGGGCAGCCGGCTATCAGGACGGTGACTTCACCGCGCCGCTGTACCCTGATGTTGCCCCTGCACTACGCCAGTGGCACGCAGCGGGGCATCGGCTGGCGGTGTATTCGTCCGGCTCGGTGCCGGCGCAAAAACTGTTGTTTGCGCATACCGATGCAGGGGATTTGACGCCGCTGTTTTGCGGCTTCTTCGATACCGAAGTGGGTGGCAAACGTGAGGCCGAAAGTTATCGCGTGATTGCCCGGCAATTGGGGCAAGCCGCACACGACATTGTGTTTTTGTCCGATGTCGTGGCCGAACTCGACGCCGCCCGCGACGCAGGCCTGCGCACGGCATTGCTGGACCGCCGCAACGACTACCCGCAACCGCGTTCGGGGGATGCCGCCAACGGGCACCTGCGGGTCGAATCGTTCGCGCAGATCACCCCGTGACATGTCGCGCGCAGGGCGCGCTCCTACAAATGCAGAGAGGCTCTGCTTTCGTGGGAGGCTCTGCTTTTGTGGGAGCGGCCCCTGGCCGCGACTTGGGATGCCCTGTCGCGCGCAGAGCGCGCTCCCACCAGCGGTGCTCCCTGCAGGAGCGGCCTCTGGCCGCGACTCACTGCTCCAGCAGCGTATAACGCGTGGTCGCGGTCACTTCCCCGCGCCAACGGTCGAAGGCACGCACGTCCACTTGATGCACGCCCGCAGCGAGCTTGGTGGGCAATGCGCCACGCCATAAATGCGGAGACACCGCCGCTTCCGGCGAACGATCAAAGCCACGCAACACCGTGGTTTGATCGTCGCGCATGTTTTCCTCGGTCAATGCCGGATCCGGTAGCAGCACTTTTTTCATCGGCATCCACGCGCCGCCATCCACACGGAACTCCAGCTTGGAATCGTTATCACCCATGTAGAAATTGGCAAATACGCCCCATGCCGGATACGCGCCGCGACGCAGCACTTTGGGTGCATGCAGGCCAATTTGCGTATTTGGCGCGTGATGTGCCGGTTGCCATGTCAATGCGTATTCGCCCGCAGGTTTCACCGTGAGGACGGCGTAGCCATTGGGCGTGCCATCGTCCATGCGCGCATCGGGCAGGCCTTCGGCATCTTTGGCCCCCGACCAGTACGAGCCACACGCCGCGCCCAAGTTGAATTCATGCAACGGGCTTGCACCCAACCAGCCATCTGCCGCGGTGTGAAAGACATGCCGCTGATTATGGCTGTGCGCACTGAGCACCAACACATGCGGAAACGGTGCCAGCAATGCGAACAAGCGTGCACGGTCAGCCGCGCGAAAGTTCTTCTTGTCCACTTCATCAAACAGCGGAATGTGGATGGCCAGCACCAGCAGTTTGGACTTGTCCAACGTCGGCAAATAGCGCTGCAGAAACGCGTACTGATCTTCACGGAAGCCGCCGATATACGCAGGCTTCTGCCCGGGCAAGGTGATGACATCATCCAGCGCGATGAAGTTGGCCAGCGCTGTTTGCCGTGCGCGGGTATCGGCACCGTAAACCAGACGGAATGTGGCAAGCGCTGTCGCATCGCTGGTCGCGCCGGGGTCGACATCATGGTTGCCGGGCGCGTATAGCCACGGCACGCCCAAAGTTTCAGTCACCTGCTTGACGGTGGGCAGTAGCGCCGGCACATCGTCCACCAGATCGCCCAAGGTCAGCCCCAGCGTGGCCGCGACGCGCCCGTGGACGGGCTGCACGATGTCGCGGCGGAAATAATCCACATCGGCATCCGACTTTACCTGCGGGTCACCAAACACCAACACCTGCGCGGTGGGCCCCGCCGCGCCGGCGGGCACACGGCGATAGTCGAGACAGCCCGCACCACGCCAGCCATCGGTATGCGGCAGCGCCTGTGGGGCTTCCACATCAACCGGAACACAGGACACCGTTTCCGCCTGCGCAACCGGTGCCAACAACAGGAGTCCGGCCAAGAATAGTTTATGCATTGCCTATTATGCGCAATCTGAATGGCCCTGCACTAGAATGCCGCCATGGGGATGGGTTATTCAGCAATCGGTCGATACGCACGTTGGCGTGCTTGGGCAGTCCTGCTGCTGGCGCTGGCCGCATGTTTGTGTGCCACGCTTCCTGCAATGGCGTCCGCCCCCCCAGCATTGCGCCTGGATGCTGGCGACAGCAGTTTCCAATTGTCACCGGGATTGCGCTACTGGCACGACCAGCATGCCAACGCCAGCCCAGAACAAGCCTTTGCACAAGCACAAACCGACGTATTTGCACCGCTGCCGGGTGGCAACCCCGCGTTCGGTTTTCAAACCGGCGCGTATTGGTTTTACCTGCCGATCGAGAACATGCAGCGGGACGAACCACGCTGGCTGCTGGTGCAGGAATACGCACTGAGCGACAACTTGGATTTATACCTGCGCTACCCCGATGGGCATGTGGAGCATCAACAGGGCGGCGACCATGTGCCCTTCTACAACCGCTTCGTGCGTTTCCGGCATCCCAATTTCAGGGTGGATTTGCCTGCCGACACGCGGGTGGAATTGTTGCTGAGGGTACAGAGCGAAAGCTCGATGCAGGTGCCATTGGTGTTGTTCACGCCACAGGCGTTTGCCGAATTGATGCGCGACACCCAATTTGCCAATGGTCTGTATTACGGCATCGTGCTGGCATTGCTGTGCTACAATCTGGTGCTGTGGCTGATGCTGCGGGATGGCAGCTACTTCTGGTATTTGCTGCACACGCTGGCGTTTGGACTGGTGTTGTTCACTTTGAACGGCTACGGGTTTGAGTACCTTTGGCCCACATCGGCGTGGTTGGCCGATGCTGCCGTCCCCATCTCCATCTGCCTGGCCTTGATGGGCATGCAGATGTTCTCGCGCAGTTTTCTGGATCTGCAAGCACGCTGGCCCGCAGGCAATATCGCGTGTTTGGTGATGGTGGGTGTGTTCGGCACGATGGGCGTGGCCTCGATTTGGCTGCCATACAGCACCGCGACGCCGATAGTCTCGCGTGCAGTGTTGCTGGGGATCGCGTGGATCATCACTGCTTCGGTGGTGATGTTGCTGCGCGGCTACAAACCGGCCCGCTTGTTCTTGCTGGCATGGTCGATGTTCTTGATCGGCACCACCGCGTTCACCCTGCTCGCCTTCGCCATTCTGCCGCAAAGTTTCTGGACCCAGTACGGCGTGCAGATTGGTTCGGCACTGGAATTGCTGTTGCTGTCACTGGCACTGGGGCACCGCTACGCCGGGCTGCGCGACGACAATATCCGACTGGTGCACGATGTCAACGAACGCCTGGAGCGCGGCTTGATCGATCGCACCCGTGAATTGCGCACAACCTTGGCGCAATTGGGCGAGGCCAATGTCAAGTTGCAGGAGTTCAGCCGACGTGACCCGCTGACAGGTGCCTACAACCGTCGCCATTTCCATGAGGCATTGACCAAGGCCTTGGACACCAGCGGCAACAAACGCAAATCACAAGCCCTGCTGTTGCTGGATATCGACCACTTCAAGCGCATCAATGACCAATATGGCCACTTGGTGGGCGATGACTGTTTGAAATCGATCTCGCGCAGCATCAATGAAATTGCACAAACCTTGAACGGTTTGGCGGCGCGCTACGGTGGCGAGGAGTTTGTGTTGATCCTGCCTGGCACCGACGCCCGCATGGCGCTGCAAACTGCCGAAACCGTGCGCTTGCGCATCCAGCAAACCATCATCCACAGTCACGGCCACGTGATTCAACTCAGTGCCAGTATTGGTGTACACACGATTGGCACGGAGCAAGACATTCCGCCGGACGAAGCCATCCGCTTGGCCGATGAAGCGCTGTATCGCGCCAAACACGATGGCCGCAACTGCGTGCGGCATTCGATCAGCGCGGCTTGAATTCAACCTCGTCTTGCCGCCAGCACCCGCTTGGCATCCGTTAGCGACAACCCGCGTGCGCGCAGCAGCACGGTCAGGTGATAGAACAAATCCGCCGCTTCACCCAGCAAAGCGGCATCGTCTTGCACCACCGCCGCCAGCGCGGTTTCCACGCCTTCTTCGCCCACCTTCTGCGCGATGCGGCGAATCCCGGACTCAAACAATTGGGTGGTATAGCTGCCCGCGGGTCGCTCACTGGCGCGCTGCGCAATCAGCGCATCCAGTTCCATCAAGCCATCAGCAGGCGCATCGGCAAAACAACTGGCGCGCTCAAGGTGGCAGGTGGATCCGTGCGGATGTGCTTGCACCAGCAGGGTATCGGCATCGCAATCGGCCGCAATCGACACCACCTCCAATACATGCCCGGAGGTCTCTCCCTTCATCCACAAGCGTTGTTTGCTGCGGCTGAAAAACGTCACTCGCCCACTGGCCAGCGTGGCCGCCAGCGAAGTCTTGTTCATATAGCCCAGCATCAATACGCGCAGGGTGGTGGCGTCTTGCACGATGGCGGGCAACAGGCCGTTTTGTTTGTCCCAAGCCAAGGTTTCGATGTCGATCGTCGTACTCACAAACGCACCTCGATGCCCTGCCCGCGCAGGTATTGTTTGAGTTCCGGAATAGCAATTGCGCCGGAGTGAAACACGCTGGCCGCCAGTGCGCCATCCACATCGGCCTGCTGGAATACATCGGCAAAGTGCAAAGCCGTGCCAGCACCGCCCGAGGCCACCAATGGCACGCTGCACAGCTCGCGTACGGCACGCAGTTGATCGATGTCATAGCCAGTGCGCACGCCATCGCTGCCCATGCAATTGAGCACGATCTCGCCGGCACCCAACTGCTGCGCCTGGCACACCCAATCCAACGTGGTTTTGTCGGGCGCACGCATCGCCTCCGGATTACCGGTGTGGCTGCGCACGCGCCACTGCCCATCGGCTTCGCGCACCGAATCAATCCCCACCACCACGCACTGCACACCAAAGGCATCGGCCAATTCCGCGATCAATTGCGGGCGTTCCAACGCAGGGGTGTTGATCGACACTTTATCGGCCCCGGCAAACAGCACCGCACGCGCATCCTCCACGCTGCGAATGCCACCGGCCACGCAAAACGGAATATCAAGGATACGGGCGATGCGTTCCACCCAATCGCGTGACACGCTGCGTTGTTCAGGGCTGGCCGCAATATCGTAAAACACCAACTCATCCGCGCCGGCATCGCGGTAGCGCAGCGCCAATTCGACGATGTCGCCCATATCCACATGGTCACGAAAGCGCACGCCCTTCACCACGCGACCATCGCGCACATCCAGACACGGAATGATGCGGCGGCTCAACATGCCAGTGCTGCCGGAATTTGCAGAGTGCCATCCAGCAATGCCTTGCCCAGCACGATGCCGGCACAACCTGCTGCACGCGCCGCCATCACATCCTCCTCATTGCGTGCGCCGCCGCTGGCCTGGATGGCAAGCATTGGATGTGCGGCACGCAGACGTTGATACAGCGCGATATTCGGCCCCGACAACATGCCATCGCGGGCGATGTCGGTACACAACATATGGCGCAAACCCGACTTGGCATAGCGTGCCGCCAACGTATCCAGCGTGTCGTTCGCTGTTTGTGTCCAACCATGCACGGGCAGGCGCCACTGCCCGCTGTCGTCCTGCCGTGTATCCAGGGCAATAGTCAACGCATCGCCGCCAAACGCCGACAACCAATCCAGTACCAAGGCAGGCTCGCGCACCGCCAGCGAGCCCACCACCACGCGCTGTGCACCTGCACTCAGCAGTTGTTGCACATCTTCGCGACGGCGCACGCCGCCGCCGGTTTGCACCTGCAACCCTGTGGTCTGACAAATCGATTGCAATAACGGCAGCAAGGTATAGCCGCCGGCTTTGGCAGCATCCAGATCCACCAGGTGCAGCCAGCGCGCACCGGCATCCGCATAGCGCTGGGCCAGCACAAGTGGATCATCGGCATAGCGCGTCTCCTCTGCATAATCGCCCTGCCGCAAGCGCACCACGCGCCCAGCGCGCACATCGATGGCGGGATACACGGTAAAGCTCATACCCCACTCCATTGCAGGAAATTCGACAACAAGCGTGCACCCGCAACGCCGGAACGTTCGGGATGAAATTGCATGCCCGCCACCTTGCCACGCTGCACCACCGCCGCAAACGTGGCCCCATGCGTACAACTGGCGATGCAGGCATCGGTGACCGGCGCGGCATAGCCATGCACGAAATACACACTCGCCTCACCCACACCATCCAGCAGCGGCGAGGCGTGCACTGGCTGCAAAGCATTCCAACCCATATGCGGCACCCGCAACCCCGCGCCAGCTTGCAGTTTGTGCACCCGCCCCGGCAACAAACCAAGGCAGTTCACATCGCCTTCGTCGGACGCCTCAAACAGCAATTGCATGCCCAAACAGATGCCGAGCAACGGCACGGCAAGCGTGGGCAAGACATCGGCAAAGCCGCGTTCGCGCAACAGCCGCATCGCCGGCGCCGCCGCGCCCACGCCGGGCAGGATCACCCGTGTTGCGGTGCGCAGGCCATCGGCATCGCGCACGATGCGCGGCTGCACGCCCAATCGCTCCAGCGCGTAGCAGACCGAGCCGAAATTGGCCCCGCCCGCATCAATGACAGCGACGGCAGTCACAGCACGCCCTTGGTCGAAGGCAGGTCTGCGCCTTCACGCCTGATCGCTTGTCGCAGTGCACGCGCCAAGGCTTTGAAGCACGCCTCGATCTGGTGGTGATCGTTATCGCCGGTCACACTGAGGTTGAGATTCAACCCTGCGGCATCGCACAGTGAGCGAAAGAAATGCGGCACCAATTCAGTGGGCAGATCACCCACGCGCTCGCGCTTGAAGTGTGCATTGAACACGCAATACGGGCGGCCGGAAAAATCCAGCGCAGCCTGCGCCAGACATTCGTCCATCGGCAAGATGAAGCCATAGCGCCGGATGCCGCGCTTATCGCCCAAGGCCTCACGCAAGGCCTGCCCCAGCGCCAGCGCCGTATCTTCCACCGTGTGGTGTTCGTCGATGTGCAAATCGCCATCACAGCGGATATCTAGCGCAAAGCCGCCGTGCTTGCCGATCTGCTCCAGCATGTGGTCGAAGAACGCCAGCCCGGTGGCAATCTTCGGTTCGGCCACGCGATCCAGATCGATCTCGACTTGGATTTTGGTTTCCTTGGTGTTGCGCACCACGCTGGCACGGCGCGGTGCATCGGCCAGTGCATGTGCAATCCCGGCCCAATCCCATTGCCCGCCAAATTGTGTGGTCTTCAGCTGGAAGCCGCGAATCTTCATGTTCTCGGCAAATTGGATATCGGTCATGCGGTCGCCCACCATCGCGCTGCGTGACCAGTCAATTGTGCGGTCTTGCAGATAGCCCAGCAACATGCCGATGCCGGGTTTGCGATTGGGCGTGTTGTCCTGCGGAAAGCTGATGTCGATGAATTCATCACGAAACACGATGCCTTGGCTGGCAAAAATCTGTTTCATCAAGGCATGCGGGCCATCGAAACTTGCTTGCGGATAGGCGGCGCTACCCAAGCCATCCTGATTGCTGACGATGACAAACGCATAGCCGGCATCGCGCAGTTTGAGCATGGCTGGAATCACGCCTTCCACGAAGCGCAATTTTTCATAGGCATCGATCTGGAAATCCTCAGGCTCCTCGATCAAGGTGCCATCGCGATCCACAAACAGGATTTTTTGCAGGCTCATGCCGTCACCTCGCACACGGCCTGCAGTGCTGCCAATACACGGTCGCATTCCTCTTGCGTACCCACCGTGATGCGCAGTGCATCGCCCAGTTGCGGCATGGCGCGCATATCGCGCACCACCACACCGGCAGCCAACAGCGCCGCAAATGCGGCATCGGTATCGACAAAGCGCACCAGCAAAAAATTACCTGCAGACACATGAATCCGGCGCACAGCCGGCAAGCGCAGCAAGCCTGCCTGCAATTGCCGGCGTGCTTCACGCACGTCATTGATACGACTTGCCGTGACTGCCAATGCCTGCGGTGCCAGTGCCGCAAGCGCGGCGGCTGCAACGGGTTGCGGCACCGGGTACGGCGCCTGGCAACGGCGTAGTGCTTCGATCAGTTCACGCGATCCGATGACGCAGCCCACTCTTGCCGCCGCCAATGCATGCGCTTTCGACAGGGTACGCAGCACCGCGATATTGTCGTGCTCACTGAGCAATGTCGTGGCCGAGGGCGCATCGGCATACTCCAGATACGCCTCATCCACCACCACCATGCAACGGCCGCGCAATCGCTGCGCCAGTGTGGCAATGGCCTCCAGGCTCAGCAATTCGCCCGACGGATTGCCCGGCGAGCACAGGAACAGCAGTGTGGCGTTTTGCGCCAATGCAGCGTCCCCCATTCCCGGCACATCCGCACACAGGCCGACATCACTGTCGACCAGCGGCACATCGATGATGCTTGCACCGTGCAACTTCGCGCACACCGCATACATGCCGAACACCGGCGTTGCGATAACGATGCGGCCCTGCCCCGGCGCGCAAAACGCACGCACCAACAGATCAATGGCCTCATCGCTGCCACGCCCGATCAAGAGTTGCTCCGGTGCCACCGCGTACAACTGCGCCATGCACTCGCGCAAGGCTTGCGGCTGCGGCTGCGGGTAGCGGCGCAAACGCGCATCGGCATCTGCAGCATTGGCCCATGCCGATTCGTTGGCGTTGAGCCAGACCTCCCCTTGCAGGCTGGCCGTGCGCGCCGACTGATAGCCCGCAAATGTGCGCAGGTCATCGCGCAGCAAGGCATTCACGGTGGTCTTCATGCCACCTGCTCCAGCCGCACTTCCACTGCCCGCGCATGGGCCTGCAAGCCTTCGGCATACGCCAGCGTGACTGCACATGGCCCCGCATTGGCGATCCCCGTGCGGCTGGCTTCCTGCACGCTGATCGCCTTCTGGAAGCTTCCCACCGACAGCCCACTCCACGCCCGTGCGGCGCCGCCAGTGGGCAATACATGATTGCTTCCCGAACAGTAATCGCCCAAGGCTTCGGGGGTGTAGTCGCCCAGAAAAACACTGCCTGCGTTGCAAATCATATCCAGCCAGGCGCGTGGTTCACGCACCGACAAGATCAAGTGTTCAGGCGCGTAGCGATTGCTGATCCCGATCGCCTGCGCGATGTCCTGCACCAAGATCAAACGCGAACGGCTCAACGATTGTGTTGCGATATCAGCGCGTGGCAATTGCGCCAATTGCGCATCGACTTGTGTCGCCACGGCATCCAACATGTCTGCGCTATCGGTCAGCAACAACACTTGCGAATCCGGCCCATGTTCGGCCTGCGAGAGCAGATCGGCCGCCACGAATGCGGGGGTCGCACCGGCATCGGCGATCACCAATACTTCCGATGGCCCCGCTGGCATGTCGATGGCAAGACCACCGGGGCGCTGCGCCGCCTGCCGCTTGGCCTCATCCACCCACGCATTGCCGGGGCCGAATACTTTGTCGCAGGCCGGCACCGTGTTGGTGCCCAAGGCCATCGCCGCGATCGCTTGCGCGCCGCCGAGTTTGAATACACGCACGCCGGGGACCTGTTGCGCGGCCAGCAACACGGCCGGATCTGCGCTGCCGTCCTTGCGCGGCGGCGTGCACAACACGATGTCCTTGCAGCCTGCCAAGCGCGCCGGGATGGTCAACATCAATGCCGTGGAGGGCAGCGGTGCGCTCCCGGCGGGGACATACAAGCCCACCCTTGGGATCGGCCGCTGGATGCGCTCGCAGCGCAGGCCTGGCGCGGTGTCCACGGCATAGACACTGGCCATGCCGGCACGATGAAAGGCTTCAATGCGGCCTGCGGCTTCAATGATTGCCATCTGCACAGAAGCACTCACTTGCGCGTTTGCCGCAGCAAATTCATCTGCGATGACTTCGAAGTCTTGCAGCACAACGGCATCAAACCGTTGCGTGTAATCACGCAAGGCGGCATCACCGCGCATCGCCACTTCGGCAAAGATCGCCTGCACACCCTCGCGCAAGGCATCCGATACCGCCTGCACCGGGCGCTGCAACACGACCGTGCGTGCGTCGTCATCCAACACATTCCAGTCCACGCGCCTCATGCCAGCATCCGCTCCACCGGCAACACCATCAAGCCGCGGGCACCGGCGCGTTTGAGGTCTTCCAACCGCTGCCACGTCATCGCACCGTGACACAGCGCTTGCAACGCCAAGGTATCCGCGCCATCCACCGCACAGACCGTGGGCGGCTCTGCATCCGGCAACAATTGCAGCAGTTCGTTCACGGCCTCACGCGGGGCCTGGAACATCAACAGTTTGCTATCGCGAATGCGCAGCACGCCATCCATCCGCCGCAGCAGCAAATCGGCCAGATCGGCGCGAGCATCGGCGAAGGGGAGCGCGGGGCCGGCCAGTACCGCTTCGCTTTGCAAAATATCCAGCACCGGCTTGAGCTGGTTGGCGGCAAGCGTGGCACCGCTGGATACCAAGTCGCAGATGGCATCGGCCTGCCCCAAACGCGGCGCGATTTCCACCGATCCGTTGAGCATCACGATGTCGGCCTGCACACCCTGCGCGCGCAGCCAAGCCCGCAACTGATTGGGATAGGTGGTGGCAATGCGCTTGCCGGCAAGCTGGGCGGGGCTCTGCCAATCCCATGCATCAGGCACCGCAATCGACAGGCGGCAACCCCCAAACCCCAGTGCGCGCCACTCTCGGAATGCGGCCGGCTTGCCGGATTCCTCACGCTCATTGATCAACTCGCGCAGGACATTGCGGCCCACGATGCCCAGATCGCACACACCCTCGGCAATCAGGCCGGGGATGTCGTCATCGCGCACCAGCAGAAGATCCACCGGCAGTGATTCGCCATAGCAGAACAGCTTGTCGCGACTTTCGCGCCAGGACAGCCCGGACGAGGCCAGCAGTGCACGCGCCGGTTCACTCAGGCGACCTGATTTTTGAATGGCAATGCGCAAACGGTCACGCACGGCGGAATTGGCGACAGGGCTCATGGGAATGACTTCAGTTGGTGTTGGAAACAGCGGGCAGTTGCAGACGGCGCGCGGCGACTTGATAGCCACCCGCGCCGCGCTCGATGCAACGCGCTACCCGGCCAATCGTGGTGACACTGACCTTGGTGCTGTCATGGATGTCACGATAGGGCTCGCCTTTCAGCAAATGCGGCACCACTCTCCAACGGTCGCCCATTGCTTCCAGTTCCGCCGGCGTGCACAGATCCTCCAGAAACGCCTGCACCTCTGCCGCCCCTTTCAGCTTCGACAGCACATGGGCCAGCGCACCGATGGCAACAGCGGCGTCGTACTTCGGCAAGGGTTCGGGACGTTGCTTCATGGCGATTGCACCGGGTCGGAAAGAGTCTTTACACACTATCACTTTAATGCGTTAATGTAATAATGCGTTAGCACATTAATACTATATCACCCCGATGTCAACGCTAATGACGCCGTGCAACTTGCTGTCCGGATTGGCGCTGACAGCTACCATTCAAGCCCGCAGCAGGGAAATGGGGCAAAAGAAAACCGCCCCCTGAACATCAGGGGGCGGTCATGTGGGCCTGCCATGCTGAATCGCAATCAGCTGTTGCGCACCGCATCCAGGATGCTGCCATCCGCCACCATTGCCAGTGCCGTGGCCACTTCACCATCCATTGCGCGATCCCGGTCGAGATAGGCAATGCGGGAGCGGATTGCGGCGTGGGCGGCCGCCACGGCCCTGCCCGGCCGGAATTCGGCGGCTTGCGCCAGTTGCTCGCGCAGTGCATTCACCTCGCTCAAAAACACGGCGCGGTCTGCACCTTCCGGCAGCGGCCCACCGGCGACTTTGCTGGCGAAGCTTTCCGCATCGGACTGCTTGGCCAAATCGCGGGCGGCGTTGATCATGCCGCGACGCAGGTCCAGCGCTTGCGCGGCGGTGTACAGCTCCAGCGCCAACACCTTGCCCAGATCCCCCACCATCGCCAGCACATGGCGCGCTTCGTTGGCGCCCATCGACACATGGTCTTCGGCGTTGGCACTGGTGGGGATGGAGTACACCGAGGCCGGCATCGCGCGGCTGGCCAGATCATTGACGATGGCCGCTGCGGTGTACTGAACGATCATATGCCCCGACTCGGTGCCATCTTCGTTGCCGATCAGGAATGCGGGCAGGCCATCATTGGTGGCTGGGTCCACCAGTTTGTTGAGGCGGCGTTCGCTGATCGACGCCAAGACCGGGATGGCGGCTTTCACATAACTCATCGCCAGCGCCAGCGGCATGCCGTGGAAGTGGCCGGCGGAAATGACCTGCTCCTCCACATGCTTGGCATCGGTCTTGTCGGGGAACACCAGCGGGTTATCGGTCAGCGCATTGAGCTCGATCTCCAACACGCGCTTGGCTTGCTCCAGCGCATCACGCACGGCACCGTGTACCTGCGGGATGCAGCGCAGTGAATAGCTATCCTGCGGCTGGTGTTTCTTGCCACCACGAAACGGCAGGAAGCGTTGATAGAACTTCTCGCGGCCGTGACGCTGCGACAGCGGCACCCAATCCCAACCGATATCGAAATTGAGCGCCTGTTGCTGCTCGGTATTCCAGCTGCCGGGCAACCATTGGCGGAATTTCGGCACCAGGTGATAGGCGATGTCGGACAGGGTGGAGTCTTCCAACAAGCGCAGCAAATTGGCCGCCACCTTCACCTGCCCCGGATGCGGGCGCAGCGCGTGGACTTCCGGCGCGAACGCACCCAAGCGGCCGGCAAACGCATCAATGGTCATCGCGGCGGCAAGATCTGCGGTATCCAGCAAATCTTCCAATTGCTGCAACGCCAGCACACCGGTGGCCAACATTTGCGCGGTGCCGTTGTTCAGCGCCAAGCCTTCCTTGTACGACAGCTCCACCGGCTGCAATTGCTTGCGCGCCAGCGCCTCGGCACCGGGCATGCGCACGCCATCGACGAACGCCTCGCCCCCCCCCAACAACACGATGGCCAAGTGCGAGAGCGGCGCCAGATCACCGGATGCCCCCACCGAGCCCAGCTGCGGCACCACCGGCACGATGCCGGCATTGAGCATATTGGCCAGCGCCTGCAGGGTTTGCACGCGAATGCCGGAATGCCCGCGCAACAAGGTGTTGATGCGAATGCACAACATCGCCCGCACCACCTCCGGCGCAAACGGTTCACCCACGCACACGGCATGGGTGATGATCAGATTGCGCTGCAATTCGATATGCGGCGATTGCCCGGACTTCACCGCACCCGGCAATTCATCGCGCAGGCGATGCGCGCCCAGCAGCTTGTCGGCATTGCTGCCAAAGCCGGTGGACACGCCGTAGATCGGCTCCTGCTTGTCCACTTGCGCCGCCAGGAAATCGGCCGCGCGCGCCACCCGCACCAAAGCTGCGGCATCCAGCTCCACTGCTGCACCACGCGCCACCGCTACCAACTGCGTGCGCGTCAGCGACAGGCCATCCAATCTGATGGCCTCGCTCATGACCTCGTCCCCGCAACGCCGCGCAGCTGTTCGCGTTCCACCAGCAAGGCCGCCGCCAGTTCGGTTTCGACCACTTCAAATTGCTCACCGCGGCGCAGGTCTTTCACCGCCACCACCCCGCGCGCCGCCTCGTCTTCGCCACGCATCACCACGAAGCGAATGCCGGCCTTGTCGGCGTACTGCAATTGCTTGGCCAATTTGCGCGGCTCGAGTTGGGTTTCCACGTTCAGCCCGGCCGCACGCAAGCGCTGCGAGAGTGCGAGCGCGGCGTCCAAACCGGCATCGTCCAGCAAGGCCACCAGCACATCGACGGAACTGTCTGCGGTGCCCACCAGCCCGGCCTCGCGCAGCTGATAGAACAGCCGGGTCAGGCCAATCGAAATCCCCACACCCGGCAATTTCGACTTGCTGTAATGACTGGCCAGGTTGTCGTAGCGCCCGCCCGAGCAGATCGAACCGATCTGCGGATACGCATCGAGCGTGGTTTCGTACACCACGCCGGTGTAGTAATCCAGCCCGCGCGCGATCGACAGATTCAACGCATAGCGCGACTCGTTCACGCCCAACGCGTGCAGCTGCGACAATATCCCGCGCAAGGCCTCGCGCCCCTCTTCGAACAACGGCGTGCCGCTGCCCAACGCCTCCAGCTTGGTCAAGGCATCAGCATGACTGCTGGACCGCACCTGCGAGAACGCCATCAATTTGTCGATCACCCCAGACGCCAGCGCAAACCCCTCACCCGCCAGCGTTTCACGCACCGCATCGGCACCGCGCTTGTCGAGCTTGTCCAGCTCGCGCAGCACCAGCAACTGCGCCTCGCCTTCAATGCCCAGCCCTTCGAAATACCCGCGCAGCAACTTGCGATGGTTGAACTGGATGGTGAACTCCCCGATGGCCAAGCGTTCGAATACCGCCGCGATGACCGCCGGAATTTCGGCATCAAACCGTGGCGACAGCTCATCCTTGCCGATCACGTCGATATCGCATTGATAGAACTCGCGAAACCGCCCGCGCTGCGCACGCTCGCCGCGATACACGCGCTGCATCTGGTAGCGGCGGAACGGAAACGCCAATTCGCGTTCGTGCTCGGCCACATAGCGCGCCAGCGGCACGGTCAGATCGAAGCGCAGCGCCAGCTCGGGCAACCCATCCGCGGCGCGGTCGAGTGCGCCGGTGGATTGCACGAAATACACCTGGCGCTCGGTTTCGCCGCCGGACTTGGTCAGCAACACCTCCGACAACTCCATCACCGGCGTCTCCACCGGCAGGAAACCAAAACGCTCGAAGGTCTGGCGGATCGTGTCCAGCATGCGCTGGAACGCGATCTGGTCGCGGGGCAACAGTTCCATCACCCCTGGCGGGGTACGTGGCTTGATCACGGTGGGGGCTCCGGGGATACGGAAAACCGCTAGTTTAACGTCCGCACCCTTCCGCCGCGCCTTTGTACTGGCAGCGCTTGCGGCACTCGCAGCAACTCACTAAACTTGCCCTACCCTCTTGGGGCCATAGCTCAGCTGGGAGAGCGCGTCGTTCGCAATGACGAGGTCAGGAGTTCGATCCTCCTTGGCTCCACCAATACACAGCGCCCAGCCGTTATCGGCTGGGCGTTTTCATTTGCGGATTCCGCCCGCCATGCGGGGTTGCAGCCGTTTTGCATCAGTCACTTGTGCGCGTGTCGATGCGAAACTCGCAACGATGATGCGGGCTCGACAGCACTCACCGCACAATGCGGATTTGCGGCCCCTTGCGTCCACTTCCCCCAAACGGCGGTTGCCCGCGCCAATGGCGGATCAACAACCAGCCGAACAGCATGCCGCCAAGATGGGCAAAATGAGCGACACCCGGTTGCAGGCCGGTAATCCCCACACCCAGCTCGAACAGGCCATACACAATGACCAAGGTGCGTGCCTTCATCGGGATCGGCGGGAACAACAACATCACGCGCTGATTAGGAAACAACATGCCATAGGCCAGCAGCAGGCCAAACACCCCACCGGAGGCGCCGATGGTGGGGTACGGGTCACCGCCCTGCGCCACGGCATACGAACCCACCAGCAATTGGCACAACCCGGCACCCAGCACGCACACGGTGTAATAGGTCAGAAAACGGCGCTGGCCCCAGGTGTATTCCAGTGGCGCGCCAAACATCACCAGCGCCAGCATATTGAATGCCAAGTGCATGAAGCCGCCATGCAGAAAGGCATAGCTGAGCAGCTGCCATGGCATAAATGCAGGCGCACTGGTTGCCGGGTCGTATACGCCATCGGCCCACGGCCACAGCATTAACGACAACATGGCCTGGTTGCCAGCAAAATACTGCAGGGCAAACCCCAGCAGATTGGCAATCAGCAGGGCTTGCGTGATACGGGGGAGGTTGAACGGCATCCGTGCGTCGATCCAGTTGCGTTGCGGTGCATCATAACGGTTCAGCGCGGGGCCCAGAATGCCGCATCCAGAGAATTCTCCGCTGTCGGCATGCGTACCTTACCGTTTTTCACTTGCACACCTTCGGCCTGCAAGCGGCGGATCTGCTCTTCCCATCCGCGGGAGCCGGCTGGAAACGCGATGCGACCATCGGAGCGCAGGACCCGATGCCAAGGCAGGTCAGGATCGTTGTTGTGGCCCAAAATCCGCGCCACCATCCGCGCCCGCCCCGGCAATCCGGCACGCCGCGCAATCACGCCATAGCCGGCCACTTGCCCGTTGGGCAGCGCACGGATTGCCGCCAAAATGCGCTGTTCTGAGGTTGGGGGCGATGCGGTGGGCAACATGGTCGGGTTAGCATAGCCGCTTGCTCCATTCGCAGGACGCAGAATCGGATATGAAAAATTTCGAACAAATTCGCCGCCACCTGGTTGCCGCCGGCTACAAGCTGAGTGTGCAAGAACCCTTCGTGGCTTGTGTTGAACTGTCGCTGGCACACGGCAAACGGCATCAAGCGATCTTTCTAGCGGAAATGCAGGATGACGATGGCCGCGACTATCTGCGCATCAGTACTGCGCTGGCCCCGATCACTGGGTTGGACGCACGCCGCGCACTACGCTTCAACTGGGATAGCCGGGTGGGCTATCTGGCCATCAGCGAACTCGATGGCGTGCCCTATCTGCACCTGTGCGAAAACCGCCCCTATGACACCCTGACCGCGTCCGAGATTGATCGTCTGGTACTGGAAATTGGCGGCACTGGGGATGAAATGGAACACCGCATGTCGGCCGGTGGTGATTTGCTGTAGCTCTGTCTGCGCTGGCGTATTGCACAAAAACGCCGGCATCGAGGCCGGCGTTTTTGCGTTGCAACAGTGCCTGCACGGCTTACGTCAATCCACACAACCGCAGCAGTTGATAGACCCCATAAGAGACCGCACCGGATGCGGGAATGGTGAGGATCCACGCCCAGACGATACGCTCGATCGTGCCCAGCTTCAGCTTGCGTGGATTCTTGGCGAAGCCCACACCCATGATCGCGGTAGACACGGTATGCGTAGTGGAGACCGGCATACCGAAGTGCGCCGCCGCCATCAATACCGTGGCCGAACTGGTATCCACGGCAAACCCGTCCAGCGGGTGCAGCTTGACCATCTTGTGACCCAACGTCTTGATGATGCGCCAGCCACCCGATGCGGTGCCTGCCGCCATCACCAGCGCACAGGTGACCACAATCCAAGTGGCCACATCGTTACCCACACTGCCGGCTGGGTGCATGAAGGACAACCAGCCAGGCAAATCCTTCAGGGCACCACTGGCTTCGGCACCGACTAAGGTCAATGCAATCACACCCATGGTCTTCTGCGCATCGTTATGCCCGTGCGCATAGCCCATGTAGGCGGCCGATGCGATCTGCAGTTTGCCGAAGCTGGCATTGATCCAACGTGGGCGCGCCATGCGCTTGAGCACACCACCCGCGCGTTCCATACCAAAAATCAAGCCCCACAGCAGGGTCATCAACAGCACTCCCAGCAAGAACCCGACCAGCGGCGAAGTCACCATCGGCACTATCACTTTCCACACCAGACCCTTGCTTTTGGTCCAGTCGGCCGCGCTTTGAATCCAGATCAATGAATTCAAGTTCATGTGCGAGGCCGACAATGCGGCGCCGCACAAGCCACCAATCAACGCATGCGAGGACGATGACGGCAACCCAAACCACCACGTCAGCAGGTTCCACACGATTGCGCCAAGCAATGCACTCAACACCAGTTGCGAGGACGCATCCACCACTCCGGTATTGACGATACCGGTGGCAATGGTGGCCGCCACCGCAGTCCCGGTCAGTGCACCCAGCATGTTGGTCACGGCCGCCAGGATGACCGCCTGACCAGGCGTGAGCACCTTGGTGGCCACCGATGCAGCAATGGAGTTGGCGGTGTCGTGGAAACCGTTGATGAACTCGAAAGCCAACGCGGCCACGATCACCACTAAGACGAGGGTCAGCATGGTGCTGGCTCCGTCACGAATTCTTCAACACGATCTGGTAGGCCACCACACCGGCTTCGCGGCAGCGGTCGATGGCTTTTTCCAGAATCTCGAAGAACTCCTTGAGCAAGAACATCTGCAGGCTGTCCAACTTGCCCGAATAGATCTCGCGGTACAGCTCCAGCATCAGGCGATCCGCTTCGTTTTCGATCGAACGCAGCTTCTCGTTGAGTGCCGTCATCCGGTCCAAATTCATATGTTCCAGCTCATCCACCATTTTCACGACCACTTCCGCCGCTTGCTCCAGCATCGCGGCGCGTGGCGCAAAGTCGATGTGCGCAAGATGCGCGGTGGCCAGCGCGTAGCGGTCGGCAAATTTTTCAATTTGCTTGGGGATCTTGTGCAGGGCCGAGCCCAGTGCTTCGATGTCTTCGCGTTCGAACGGGGTGATATAGCTGTCCACCAGCGCCTTGCTGAGCTTGTCGGCAGCCGCGCGCTCGCGCAGGCGCGCCAGCTTGAAAGCATCCAGCGCCGGCTGGCGGTCGGCCTCTTTCATCATTGCGTGCAGCGCTTTGGCGCTATCCAGCGCTGCGGCAGCGGCATCGTCCAGCAGTGCGTAGAACTGGGTACCGGAGCCGAAAATGGTTTGCAGGGAGAACATGGGAGACCGCCTGATGTCAGGAATGTTGCAACGATAGTGCGTAATTATGACGGTTAGATGACGACTTGCGCTGCTTCCGCGTATGGCGCCCTGCCCTGCTATGATGCGTGCGCGCTCCGGCGCAGCCCATGGACGCACATTACCTTCCGCCGCCAGCTATCCATCGCCGCACCGCACAGGTGCCGTGCGTGCTGGCCGCATGCCCCATCTTCATTTCGCCTGCACCTGGTGCCCCCCCGTGCTGGAACTAATACTCATCGTTTTCGCCCTGATCTTGCTGAACGGCTTTTTTGCGCTGTCGGAAATGGCCGTGGTCACCTCGCGCAAGGCGCGCCTGAAGCAAAACGCCGCCAATAGCCGCGGGGCCCGCAAAGCACTGGAACTGGCCGAACACCCCGAGCGCTTCCTGTCCACCGTGCAAGTGGGCCTGACCCTGATCACCATTGTCACCGGCATGTTGGGTGGCGAGGCGATCGGCAGCCTCATCGGCGCATGGCTGGCCACCCATGCGCCGGCATTGGGTGAATACGCAGGCACGCTGGGCAAGGTGCTGGCGGTCAGTCTGATTACCTATCTCAGTATCGTGCTGGGTGAACTGCTGCCCAAGCGACTGGCCTTGCTGGCACCCGAGCGGGTGGCTGCCGCAGCCGCGCTACCCATGCACTGGCTCTCGCGGCTCGCCAGCCCGGTGGTGTGGCTACTCAGTGCCACCGTGCGCGCCTTGCTGCAGCTGATGCGCGTGGGCAGCGGGGGCAACGCGCAAGTGACCGAGGAGGAAATCCAACTGTTGGTCAGTGAAGGCCACGAGCAAGGCGTGATCGACCTTGACGAGCGCAACATGCTGAATCGGGTGATGCGGCTGGGTGATCGCACCGCCGATAGTCTGATGACCCCGCGCACCCGCATTACCTGGTTGGATGCCTCGGCCAGTCTGACCGAGAACCTGGCCGCAATGCAGGACGGCGCGTTTTCGCGCTACCCCGTCTATCGTGGCGATGACAGTGACGTGGCCGGCATTTTGGAAGTCAAAACCCTGCTGGACGAATTGGGCAAGCCGCATCCTGACTTGTTCAATGATTTGCGCCCGGCAGTCTTCGTTTCCGAATCCACCCATGCCATGAAACTGTTGGAAATCCTGCGTGAAGAACAGCAATCGCTGGCACTGGTGGTAGACGAATACGGCGATATCCAGGGCATGGTGACCATCAGCGACATCGTGGATGCTGTGATCGGGCGACTGCAAACCGGCACCGAAGCCGATACCGACGAAGCGCTGGTGGTGACCCGCGAGGATGGCTCACTCCTGGTTGATGGCGGTCTGCATGTGCAGGAATTGCGCGAGCTGACCGGTGAGCGTTTGGCCGATGCTGACGAGCTGGAATACCGCACTGCGGCCGGCATGGTGATTGCCCAATTAGGCCGCATCCCACGGGTGGGCGAGCATTTCCGGATCGGCGCATGGCGGATTGAAGTGGTGGATCTGGATGGCCCGCGCATCGACAAACTGCTGTTGCAACGCATCGATCCACTGCCCGGTGAAAGCTTGGGCTAACGGGCCAGGCCCGCGACCACCGCACCCTGTCGGCAACGGCGGCGCGCATCAGCCCAACAGATCGACAAATTGCTGCGGCTCCAATGGATAGCCCAGCCAGAAGCCCTGCACCAGGTCGCAGTCGCGCTCGCGCAGCAGATCGAATTGACCCTGCCGTTCAACACCTTCGGCCACCACGGTGACGCCCATCGAATGGGCCATCGCGATGATCGCGCTGGTCAACACCAGATCATCCGGGTCACGCAACAGATCCGAAATGAAACTGCGGTCGATCTTCAGCCCGTCCACCTGCACCCGACGCAAATGGCTCAAGCTGGAAAAACCGGTGCCAAAATCGTCCAGCCATACCCGCACACCCAACTGCCGCAACTGCCCCAGCAACTCGGTCACGTGCGCCTCATCGCTGATTACTGCGGTTTCGGTCAGCTCCAAATGCAAACGCTCAGCTGCCAAGCCGGTTTGCTCCAGCGTGTTGATCACTTGCCCGATCAAATCTCCACTGCGCAACTGCCGCGCCGATACGTTGACCGAAATAAACGGCGGCTCGCCCGCACCTTCCGGTACCTGCCAACTGGCCGCTTCCTGGCAGGCACACAGCAGCACTTGCGCACCAATCTGCTCGATCAAGCCACACTGCTCGGCCACATCAATGAACAGCGAAGGCGCGATCACGCCTTCCGCAGGATGATTCCATCGCAACAAAGACTCTGCCCCCACCAACACCTTGTCGCGAGTACGGTAAATCGGCTGATAGACCAGACTCAGTTCGCCGCGCTCCCAGGCGCCGCGCAAATCGTGCTCCATCCGCACCCGCCGCTCCACCGCCAAGTCCATCGCCCGACTGTAGAAGCGGTAGCAATTCTTGCCGGCCACTTTGGCCTGATACATCGCGATATCGCCATTTTTCAGCAGGCTGGACGCGGTAGCCGCATCCTCCGGGAACACCGCCACGCCCACCGAGACACCCAGCAAGACTTGACGCCCATGCAGCAGCATCGGCTCGCCCAAAGTCGCAACCAGTACTTCGGCCAACTGGATCGATTTCTCGCGCACGCTGCCATCACTGATGCCATCGGCCAATTGCAGCAAGAGCACGAATTCATCGCCGCCAAATCGCGCCACCAAGACGTCTGCGCCGGTGATTGATTGCACCGCCTGTTCGATACGCAAGGCCACCTGCTGCAGCACTTCATCGCCGGCCTCGTGGCCAAGCGTGTCGTTGATGCGTTTGAAATCATCCAGATCCGCAAACAGCAAGGCCAGTTGCTGCCCAACCCCCTGCAAGGCACGCAAGCGGCTTTCCAAAGATTCACGGAACGCCAGCCGATTGGCCATCCCGGTCAGGGCGTCGCTGTAGGCCACACGCCGAATGTCGCGATCATGCCGGTTCAGGCTTTCACGCATGCGCCCCACCGCGCGGATCAGATCACCAATTTCATCGGCACGCTTGCTCTCGGCAATGGGAGAAGAAAAATCACCGGCTTCGGTCTGACGCACCGCATCCCCCAACAGGTTCAGCGGCCGCAGCAGCAGTCGCTGCAACAACATCGCCACCAAAAGCGCAAAGGTGGCCAACATCGCGCACAACACGAGCAGCCAGGTCAGGCTGCGCTGATTCACTTCATCAAACCTGGCCCGCAATGCGAGCAGCGATTGTTCTTCCGCGTGATTGGAGCGTGCCAACGAATAGCCAATCCGCACGCCCCCCAAGGATTCGTCACCAATACGGATAGGTGCCGACACATCCAGCACATTGGCCAAAAAACGTGTATGCGACCCGGACGCCGTCATGATTTCTGGCGCCAGCGCATCATTCATTGGCTTACCAAATGCCGCAATATCCCCGGAACCGTCATGCAGGATGCGGCCTTGCGCGTCATACACCAGCACGTATTCCACATCCGATGAGCGCAAGGCACCGCGTGCCAAGGTGCCCACCGCATCCAGATCGAAGTAATACAACGGGTTGGTCAAGGCATCGGCCAATTGACTGGCCTGTGCCTCACCACTGCCGCGCAACTGCTCTTCCAGCAATTTGTGCGTACTTTGCTGGGTGATCTCGATGGCCTCGTTCTGGATCATCTGCAGGCGATGCCATAGCAGCGCTGTCAACACCAGCACCAGTGCCAGCACCCCCAGAATCACAATCTGGAACCGTGCTTGCAGGCTCAACTGCGGACGCTTCATTCAACCTCCGTGTTGACCCGACGCACATCCCGCCCAAGCTGCTGCAATACTTGTTTGTCAGCATCCGCTATCGGTACGAAATGCGCTGTCTCCATGAACCGGCGCAATGCTTCGCCGGCGTCGGGATCGCGTGCAGCCTCCACCAATACCTCCTGCAGCCGCGCCTGCACATTGGGGGCCAGCCCGGTACGCGTCAGCATCAGCGCGCGCGGCACATCCGGGGTACGCCCGATCACCCGGAAATCCTGGGAAAAGGTTGGCGGCATCCGGGTTGGATTGATCCAATCCAGATTGCTGAGCACGCCCACATCCACCAGACGCTTATGTACCCACGTGGTGATGTTCAACTCGGTACGCGCAAATACATAGCCGACCCGATCCGCTGCCGGCTTGTCCATCGGCGAGAGCAGCAGCTCCAGTGCCATGCCATCACTTAATAATTGCGCAGCCGGCAGAAAGTAAGCACTCGTCGAATACGGGTTTTGGAACGCAATGCTGTGCCCGGCCAAGTCCTTGAGGGTCTGGATAGGGCTATCGCGACGCACGAAAAATACCGTGTGGTAGCGCACCGCGCCTTCTCGCTCGGTAATCAAGAAAGCGTGTGCCACCCCGCGCTGCTCCAGGATCGCCGCATTGCCAGCGGTTTCATTGATCCAATCCACCCGCCCGCGACGCAGATAACTGGCCATTTGCTGCGGATCCCTGGCCATCAGGATACGCCCACTGCGAATGCCCACCGAAGCCATGCGCGGTATCACGTAATCCAGCAGCGGCTTGAGCTGGTCGTAGTGGGCCTTGGGGTCATCACTGACCCGCCCCAATACCAACACACCATCATCTTCCTGCAAGTTGGATTGTTGTGCATGGGCTGCCGGCAGCCATGCCAACAGACACAGCAGACTGAGCAATGCGGGAAACAGGCGGCGCATGGAGTCAGGGCGTCATGTCTGATGGTGGTTGTCGGAGGCTACCGGATTTTTTTGTCAACGGAAGCCTCACCCGCGATTCTGGCCATCCGTTGGGTGTCGGCCAACACGCCTCGCAGCAGGCGCACATCAGCGCTGTCCAGATTGGCGCGGAGGTACAGGCGCCGCAATTTGCGCATCGCAGAATCTGGTGCGCGTCCTTTGTGAAAATCGATTTGATCCAAGGTGTCGGCCAATTGCGTGAACAATCCCTCCAGTTCGGCGTGCGCCGCCACCTCGGCAGTGGGCGGCGGAGTGCGGCCTTGGCCGGCGCTGCCGGCATCGCCCAGCAGCGCGCAGCGCAGCTCGTAGCTGAGCACCTGCACCGCGGCAGCCAGATTGAGCGAGCTGAACGCCGGGTCCGAAGGGATATGCACTGCGGCGTGGCAAAGCTGCAGCTCTGCATTGTCCAGCCCGGTGCGTTCGCGCCCGAACACCAAGGCCACTGGGCCTGCGGCTGCCGCCACCAGCGCGCGCTGCGCGGCATCGCGCGGGTGCAGCGGCTCCAATTGAATGCGCCGGTTGCGCGCCGTGGCCCCCAACACCCAGCGGCAATCGGCCACCGCTTCGGCCAAGCTGGCAAACACGGGCGCATGCTCCACCAGATCATCGGCCCCCGCCGCCATCGCGAGGGTGTCCCGATCCGGTGCCTTCTCGGGGGCTACCAGCACCAATTTCGACAGCCCCATGGTCTTCATGGCGCGCGCAGCTGCACCGATATTGCCCGGATGTTGGGTGCCCACCAACACGATGCGCAGGTGTTCGGCCAGTATCGTGTTCACTGCATGCAGATCATTCATGTGCAAATGGTAAACTTTGCGCACCGGTCTGTGCGCCGGGATGCTCTTTTCCGCCGTTGCCCATCCACCTCATACCTGCGAGGCGCTTTTCCATGCAAAAACCCGTTGTCACTGTCATGGTCAAGGCCGCACGCGCCGCTGGTGGCGTGTTGTTGCGCAACATGAACAAGTTGGATGCGATCAATGTGATCGAAAAAGACCGCATGGATTACGCCAGCGACGTCGACGAGCAGGCCGAACAGGCCGTCATCAAGGAGCTGCGCCGCGCCTATCCGGATGCCGCATTTCTGGGTGAGGAAGGCGGCAGGCAAGGCAAGAACGGCGGCAGTTTGTTCGTGATCGACCCCTTGGATGGCACCAGCAACTATTTGCATGGCATCCCGCATTGGTGCGTGTCGATTGCCCTGGTCGAAAACGGCGAGCCGCAACATGCGGTCATCTTCGACCCACTGCGCAATGAGTTGTTTACCGCAAGCAAAGGCAGCGGCACGGTGCTCAATGACCGCCGCGTGCGCGTATCCGAGCGCAAGGATCTGACTGGCGCAATGCTGGCCACCGGCTTTCCGCCGCGTGAACGCGAGCGCGCACCGGCACAACTGGAATGCGTGCGCGAACTGCTGCGCAGCATTGAAGACGTTCGCCGCACCGGTTCGGCGGCGCTGGACTTGGCGTATGTGGCTTGTGGTCGCTTTGATGGCTATTTCGAATCGGGTGTGAAGCCGTGGGACATCGCCGCCGGCGCGCTGCTGGTGCGCGAAGCTGGCGGCCGCGTCTGCGACTTCAAGGGCGCTGCCACCGGGCCCATGGATACCCGCGGCATTCATGGCCGCGCACTGCTGGCCGGCAATCAGAAATTGTCTGCCGAATTGCAGAAAGTGATTATGCAGTCAGGGTTTGCGGCGGCCTGCGCATAACGGATTGATTTCAATCTGGCCCACGAAAAACCCGCGCAGTGCGCGGGTTTTTCGTGTCTCACTGCAGCACCGATCATGGCCGGCGTGCCAGCTCCGCGTGATCCTTGGCCTTGGGCATCAGATCCTGCTTGGCCACCTTGAACGGGCCGATGGTCAGCATCGGCACCGCCACGATGACCGATGACACCACCACGATGACCGCACCGATCATATGGGTTTCGGCCAAACCTTCCATCGACTCGCCACCGTACATGTACAGCGCCATCGCCGACAGGAAGAACATCACCGCGGTGATAATGGTGCGCGACAGGGTCTGGTTGATCGAGCGATTCAGCACTTCCAGCGAATCCACACGCAGGCTACGGAAATTTTCACGCACCCGGTCGAACACCACGATGATGTCGTTGATCGCAAAACCCATCACCGACAACATGCCGGCCAGCACGGTCAGATCAAACTCGCGGCCCAGCATCGACATGTAGGCAATGGTCAGGATCAAATCGAAGAACGCCGTGATGATCGCCACCATCGCGAACTTGAATTCGAAGCGCGCCGCGATGTAGATCAGGAAGCCGACCAGCATGAACAACGTGGCGTACACGCCGTTCATTGCCAGGTCACGGCCTACCTGCGGGCCGACAAACTCGCCGGGCTGCACGGTGGCTGCATTCTCAGGCGTGTTCACTGCCGCCAACACCTGTGCCGACACTTTTTGCGCGGCGTCAGCGGCGTTGTTGTGTTCGGCATCGGGCTGCAAGCGAATCATCACATCGCTGCCGCCGCCCACGCTTTGCACCTGTGCATTGTGGATACCGGCCTTGGTCAGGCGGTCACGCACATCTTCCACGTGGATGGGTTTGGCGAAATGGGTACGCACCATGGTGCCGCCGGTGAACTCCAGCGCGTAGTTGAAGCCCTTCAGGCCGATGATCGCGATGGAGGTCACCAGCAACACCAGCATCAAGGCCAGCACCGGACGGCGGTGGCGCATGAAGTCAATCGTGGTGTCGTTGGGGATAAGGTGCAGCGGAAACAGTTTCATTCGGTCATTCCTTCCCGGTCAGATCGCCACGGAGGTGAGCTTCTTGCGACGGCCGTAGATCAAACTGGCCATTGCACGCGACACGGTAATTGCGGTGAACATCGAGGCGAAGATGCCGATGATCATGGTCAGGGCGAAACCCTTCAGCGGGCCGGTACCAAACGCATACAGCGCCACACCCACGATCAAGCCGGTCAAGTTGGCGTCCATGATGGTGTGCGATGCGCGCTCATAGCCTTCGGCAATGGCCGATTTGGGCGGCAAGCCCAAACGCAATTCTTCGCGGATGCGCTCGTTGATCAGCACGTTGGCGTCCACCGACAAGCCCACCGACAACGCCAACCCGGCAAACCCGGGCAGGGTCATGGTGGCACCAAACATCGACATCACTGCCACCACAATCAGCAGATTGAACAGCAACGCGACCGAGGTGATCAACCCGAACATGCGGTAGTAGATGCCGAAAAACACCAGCGTGAACAGGAACGAGAACACCACGGCCTTGATGCCGCGCGCCACGTTTTCGGCACCCAGACTGGGGCCAATCACGTATTCCTCGACAAAGTCCATCGGTGCGGCGAGCGAGCCGGCACGCAACAACTTGGACAGGTTATCGGCCTCGGTACGTTCCAATCCGGTGGTCTGGAATTGCTTGCCGAACACGCCACTGATGTTGGCCACGGAAATCACTTCTTCCTTGACCTTGAAGCTGCGCACTTCCTTGCCATCGACCATCGTCACTTGCGGGATGCGCTCGGTGTACACCACCGCCATCGGCTTGCCCACATTGCCGCTGGTGAAGTCGAACATGCGCTGCCCACCCACACCGTTCAAGGTCACGCTCACCGCAGGCATGCCGTTCTGATCGGTGCTGGCACTGGCGGTCACCATTTGGTCACCGGTGGCGATCACGCGCTTGTTCAGCAGCACCGGGCGACCGGCGCGATCATGGTAAAGCTTGGCCTCCGGCGGGATGCGGCCACTTTGCTCGGCTTCCCCCGCATTGCCATCCACCACGGCGCGATATTCCAGGGTGGCGGTGGCACCAATCATCCGCTTGGCTTCGGCGGTGTCCTGCACGCCAGGCAATTCGACCACGATGCGATCTTCGCCTTGACGCTGGATAATCGGCTCAGCCACACCGAGTTCATTGACGCGATTGCGCAAGGTGGTCAGATTCTGCTCGATCGCGCTGGAGGCGATTTGCTGCATTTCCGCCTGCGGCACGGTTGCCAAAATACCCGCGGCGTCATCGGTAAAGGTCAGAGTGGACTGCGCCTTGGCGAGGGCCGCGTGGGCTTTGTCGATATCACCCGGGCTATTGAGCACCACGCGCAGCGTGCTGCTGCCATTGCGCTCCACTGAACGATACGCCACGCGGGCATCGCGCAGGCTGGTGCGGATGTCATCGGCGAATGCGTCAAAGCGCTTGTCGACGGCCGCTTTCTTGTCCACCTGCATGGCAAAGTGCACGCCGCCCACCAAGTCCAGACCCAGCACCATGGGCTTTCCGCCCAGCTTGGTCAACCAGGACGGCACGGTGGACGCCAGATTCAACGCCACCGTGTAGTTATCACCGATCTTTTCGCGAATCAGGTCATTGGCGCGGGTTTGGTCGTCCAGCGACGCCATCCGCACCACCAGATTATCGCCTTCCTTCGCGATCGCCTTGGGCTTGAGCTGGGCACTCCCCAGGATCGCCACAACCTTTGATTCCAAGGCGTCATCGACCTGCGCACCACGGTTGGCGGTGATCTGTACGGAAGGATCTTTCTGATATTTGTTGGGCAGCGCATACAGCACGCTGACCGCCAAGATCAGGACAATTAGGACATATTTCCAGCGCGGGAATTCAAGCATTGCAGGATCCTGCTAGACGCCACCAGGGCGTCAGGTCTTGGTGAATCGAATGGAGATTGGATCAGGCCGACTTCAACGTGCCCTTGGGCAGCACGCTGGTGATGGCGCCGCGTTGCAGCTTCAACTGCACACCGCTGGCCACTTCCACACTGATGAAGTTTTCACCGATGCCCACCACGGTGCCGGCAACGCCACCACTGGTGATGACTTCATCGCCCTTGGCCAGCTTGTCCAGCATCGCCCGATGTTCTTTCTGCCGCTTCATCTGCGGACGGATCATCAAAAAATACATGATCGCGATCAGGATGACCGGGAACAACAAGGTGGACAGCATGCCGCCGGGTGCAGCGGCAGGTGCAGCAGCTTGGGCATGGGCAACGGGAATCAGGAAATCAAGCGGGTTCATTGCAGATCCGGGTCAGTCAAACAAAGGGCTGGCCGAGGCCAGCCGGGGATTATGCCATGTCCCGCCCTGCCACTCCCTGCAGGGAGCGAAAGTTCAGGGTTCAGGCATGACGCGCTGCGTAAAAAGACTCACGGAATTGCGTAAAAGTTCCGTTGCCAATGGCCTCACGCATCTGCGCCATCAGGCGCTGGTAGTAGCGCAGGTTGTGCAAGGTGCCCAGCATCGGTGCCAGCATTTCGTTGCAGCGGTCCAGATGGCGCAGGTAGCTGCGCGAATAGCCACCGGCGCAGGCCACGCAATCGCAGCCTTCCTCGATCGGGCGCAGATCGTGCTCGTACTGCGCATTGCGCACCCGGATCACCCCCGTGGAGGTAAAGAAATGCCCGTTGCGGGCGTTGCGGGTGGGCATCACGCAGTCGAACATATCCACCCCGCGCGCCACCGCTTCCACCAAGTCCTCGGGCCGGCCCACGCCCATCAGATAGCGTGGCCGGTCTGGCGGCAATTGCGGCGCGGTGTGCTCCAGCATGGCATTGCGTTCGGCTTCGCTCTCGCCCACCGCCAGCCCACCGATGGCGTAACCGTCAAAGCCGATGTCCTTCAAACCCTCCGCAGACTGCGTGCGCAGGTCGTGATGCACACCGCCCTGCACGATGCCGAACAGCGCCGCGTCATTGCCTTCATGGGCCCGCTTGCTACGTGCAGCCCAGCGCAGCGACAACGCCATCGAGCGTTCGATCACGCGCTTATCCACCGGCTTGCCATCCACATGCACCGGCGGGCACTCATCGAAAATCATCACGATGTCGCTGCCCAGCACCTTCTGGATGTGCATGGACTGCTCTGGCCCGAGGAAGACTTTGCGGCCATCCGTGGGCGCAGCGAAGGTGACGCCGTCCTCGGTGATTTTGCGTCGGTGCGCCAACGAGAACACCTGAAATCCGCCGGAATCGGTGAGGATGGGCTTGTTCCAGCGTGCGAACCCGTGCAGCCCGCCGTGCGCTTCAATCACCTCCAGGCCGGGTCGCAAGAACAAATGAAAGGTGTTGCCCAGAATGATCTGCGCGCCCAAGTCCTCGATCTGCGGCGGCAACACGCCCTTGACCGAGCCATAGGTTCCCACCGGCATGAACGCCGGGGTTTCGATCACGCCACGGGGAAAGGTAATGCGGCCGCGACGGGCGGCGCCATCGGTGTTCAGAAGCTCGAAGGACATGCGGCTCATGCCGAAACCTCCTGCGGCCACAGCAACATCGCATCGCCATAGCTGAAAAAACGATAGCGCTCACGCACGGCATGGGCGTACGCGGCCAATATCCGGTCTTTGCCCGCGAACGCCGACACCAACATCAGCAGGGTGGATTCGGGAAGATGGAAATTGGTCATCAACGCATCCACGCTGCGGATCGTGTAGCCGGGAAAAATGAAAATACTGGTATCCCCGGCAAACGGCTGCAGCGCGCCATCCACCAACGCACTTTCCAATGCACGCAGCACCGTGGTGCCCACCGCAATCACCCGCCCACCGGCAGCGCGGGTGTGGCGTACCTGCTGCACCAGCTCGGCACCCACATTGATCCACTCGCTGTGCATCTTGTGCTGATGAAGATCGTCCACCCGCATCGGCTGGAACGTCCCCGCACCGACATGCAGCGTCACATGCCCAAACTGCACGCCGCGCTCGCGCAGGGCGGCCAGCAACGCATCATCAAAATGCAGGCCCGCGGTGGGCGCGGCCACCGCACCGATTTGCCGTGCGAAGACAGTCTGGTAGCGCTCGGCATCATCCGCGCCGGGTTCGCGCTGGATATACGGCGGCAGCGGCATCCGCCCGGCGTGTTGCAGCCAATTCTCCAGCGCCTGCCCAACCTGGAAACGCAGACGCCAGAAGCCGGCCTCATCGCGTTCCAACACCTCCGCCTCACCGCCGGCATCGAGTGCAATCCTGCTGCCGATCTGCGGCGGCTTGCTGACTCCCAACTGCGCCCGCGCTTCATTGCCAGGCAGCAGCCGCTCGATCAGGAGTTCGACACGTCCACCGCTGGCCTTGTTGCCAAACAAACGCGCCGGAATCACCCGGGTGTCGTTGAACACCAGCAGGTCGCCCGCGCGCAACAACAGGGGCAAATCACGCACCTGCTTGTCGGCAACCGCGCCGCCATCGGCTGGCACCAGCAACAAGCGACTGGCCGAGCGCTCCGGCAAGGGCACCTGCGCGATCAGTTCGGGCGGCAAGTCAAAATGGAAATCGGACTTCTTCAAGGCAATTCGCAGCGGCAAGGGAACCGCTTATTGTAGTCCGCGCCAATGCCTGCTTCAGCGTTCGAACTTGGTGGACAGGATGATCGAGCTGTTGGTGCGCTCCACCCCGTCGATTGCGCCAATGCGGTCGGTCAACACGTCCATTTCGCCCACGCTGGCCGTCACGGCCAGCGCGATCAGGTCATGCCCGCCACTGACCGAATACAACACCCGCACCTCGTGCATGGCTTGCAACGCTTTCACCACCGCCATCATTTGCTTGGGGCGCAGGGTGATCATGATGTGGGCGCGAATGCGGCTGCGCTCCAACTCATCGTCGATGCGCACCGTATAGCCACGAATGACGCCAGACTGCTCCAATCTGGCAATCCGGTTTTGCACCGTGGTGCGCGACAGCCCCAAACGGCGGGCAATATCGGCGGTGGCGGCACGGGCATCCTCGCGCAGCAGGGACAATAATTGTTCGTCGGCAGCGGATATTCTCATATCGCAAAATCATACTGGCATTTTGCCCAAAATGCCCGTCATTCAAGTCGATTTCACCCTACCGAATGACATGGAACCTCCCATAATGTGAGGTTTGGCGCTGCTGTTTCCGACCATTGCGCCCCGATGGAGACCCCAATGAGCCTGCTCGACACCCTCGCCCCCCTGCGCACGCACGGTCACGCCCGCACCACCGGTCTGGACGATGCCACCCTGCTCGACTTCGCCGGCCGTGACCCGCAGCTGGCCGAAGCCGCGGCCGCCGCCGCCGCAGAGTACGCCAGCATTCGCGCCGAATTCCCCGCACTGCTGGATCTGGACGAGAACGCGCAGGCGCAACAGGTGCAGGCCGGCTTCATCAATTTTTATGCCGCCGATGCTGCCAACCCGTATGTGGCACTGGCGGCACGCGGGCCGTGGATTGTCACCTTGAAAGGCGCGGTGCTGTACGACACCGGCGGCTACGGCATGCTGGGCCTGGGCCACACGCCGCAGGTGGTGATCGACGCGATGACCAAGCCGCAGACGATGGCCAACATCATGACCCCGCACGTCTCGCAGCTGCGTTTTGCCAATGCCATGCGCAAGGAAATCGGCCAGACTCGTGGCGGCTGCCCGTACACCGCGTTCATGTGCTTGAACTCCGGTTCCGAATCGGTGTCGCTGGCCTCGCGCATTGTCGATGCCAATGCCAAGAGCATGACCGACCCGGGCGCACGCCACGCCGGCAAGACCATCAAACGCTTGGTGGTGAAAGGCGCGTTCCACGGCCGCACCGAACGCCCGGCGCTGTATTCCGACTCCAGCCGCAAAACGTATTCGCAATATCTGGCCAGTTACCGCGGCGAAGACTCGGTGCTTACCGTAGCGCCGTACGACACCGATGCCCTGCGCAACGTGTTTGCCGAAGCCGACGTCAACGGCTGGTTCATCGAGGCGATGTTCCTGGAACCGGTGATGGGCGAAGGCGACCCCGGCCGCAGCGTGCCGGTGGCGTTCTACAACCTTGCCCGCGAGCTCACTACCGCGCATGGCAGCCTGCTGCTGGTGGACTCCATTCAGGCCGGTCTGCGCGCCACCGGGTATCTGTCGATTGTCGATTACCCCGGCTTCGAACACGCCCAAGTGCCGGACATGGAAACCTATTCCAAGGCGCTCAACGCTGGCCAATATCCGCTGTCGGTGCTGGCCGTCACCGCCGCCACCGCCGAGCTCTACAAGCGCGGCCTGTATGGCAACACCATGACCGCCAATCCACGTGCATTGGACGTGGCCTGCAGCGTGCTGGGCTCACTGACCGCCGAGCTGCGCAGCAATATCCAGCAGCGCGGCAAGCAAGCACTGGAACTGCTGGAAGCACTGAAAGCCGAATTGAACGGTCCGATCACCAAGGTGCAAGGCACCGGCCTGTTGTTCTCTTGCGAGCTGACCAAGCAGTTCAAGGGCTATGGCGCAGGGTCCACCGAAGAATGGATGCGGGAGCACGGCATCGGGGTGATCCACGGCGGCGAAAACTCGCTGCGCTTCACCCCGCAATTTGCAATCAGCGAAGCCGAACTCAAGCTCATCGTGGCAATGGTCAAACGCGCCATCTTGGAAGGCCCACGCGCAGCTGCTTGACGGTGCCTTGCAATTGACGCATCAATGCGGGGCGGCCAGTGGTCGCCCCGTTTTCATTTGGTTTCCGTTTGGAGACTGACCGTTTGGAGAGCCGCCGCATGAAAATTGTCGAAGTCGACCACCCGCTGGTGCGCCACAAACTTGGCAAGCTGCGCGACATCAGCACCGATCCGGTGCATTTCCGGCAGTTTGCCGGTGAAATCGCCGCCTTGCTGGCGTTCGAAGCCACCCGTGACCTGCCCACCCAAGCCATCAGCGTGGACACTTGGGCCGGCCCGCTGCAAGTGGAACATGTGCGTGGCGAAGACCTGACCTTGGTGCCCATCCTGCGCGCAGGCTTGGGCTTTCTGCCCGGCGTGCAAGCCCTGCTGCCAGCCGCACCGGTGAGTGTGGTCGGCCTGCGCCGCAACGAAACCACGCATCAACCGGAAGGCTATTACCAGCGTCTGGCCGACCGCATGGAACAGCGCACTGCCCTGTTGATCGACCCGATGCTGGCCACCGGCGGCAGCGCGATTGCCGCAATTCAACTTCTGAAAAACGCCGGCTGCCAGCGCATCAAATGCATCTTTTTGGTTGCCGCACCGGAAGGCTTGCGCGCATTGGAAGCCGCGCATCCCGGGATCGAAGTGTATGTCGCGGCCATCGACGAGCGCCTGGACGAAAACGCCTACATCCGCCCGGGGCTGGGTGATGCCGGCGACCGCTTGTTCGGCACGCCGGTGGATTGATCAGGCCGCACGATCCGGATAGTGCACTCGAAGGACAGGTTGCGGCACAGGCAGTCCAGCTTTGCGCAACCCCGTGCTGTCCACCGAGAAGCGCGTGCAGGACTTCGATTCCATTGCAAATGCTCAAATGCCTGCGGTGCAACTTTTCGGAAATGCACCAAGCCATCTGCACCTACCGGGTGGCTTGCGTTGTGTGCTTCGTTGTTAACGATGCGGCAAACGACTCAGCAACGCGCTCCAGAACGACTCCGGCAACTGTGCGGAAATGGGGACGACCCATGCAGACGGCAGGGCAAAACTGGCGCACTTCACCGCGTCTTTTTCGGTCATCAGGATGTGCAGTTGGCTGCCGAAACTGAAGTCTTCCGGGGTATAGGCATGATGGTCGGGAAACGCGTGTGGCACTACGCCAATGCCGGCTTCGCGCAGCATCGAGAAAAAGCGTTCGGGCTCACCGATTCCGGCCACGGCGTGCACGCGCTGGTCACGAAAGGCCGCCAAGGGTAGTCGCGGCCCAGTGTGCAATGGTCTTACCACATCGATGTCCAACCGCATCGGCCATTCGGTGGTCTCGCAAGCCACCACGTTTGCAACTGCACCAAAATTCAACACGCGGAATTCACAATCGGCGGCACGTTCGATGGGTTCGCGCAATGGTCCGGCCGGCAGCAGGCGGCCATTGCCGTAGTGACGGCGTTGGTCCTGCACTTCAATTTCGATGTCGCGCGCCAGCCGATAGTGCTGCAAGCCATCATCGCAAACCACCACATCGCAACCCGCCTCGCGCAGCGCTTGGGCCGCCGCCACGCGATCACGATCCACTCGGACCTTCGCACCGCTGATGCCGGCGATCAGCAATGGCTCATCGCCACACAGCGCAGCATCCATGCCTGCCTCCACCCAGCGCGGTGTGCGTGCATCGTTGCGCCCGTAGCCACGACTGGCCACGCCGGGCGTGTAACCCGCAGCACGCAATCGCTCAATCACGGCCAACACCAGTGGTGTTTTCCCGCTACCGCCGGCAACGATATTGCCCACCACAATGACCGGCACACCCGGGTGATGCTGACGCAGCAAGCCGCGCCGATAGGCGCTGCGGCGCAGGGCGATTAGCCCCGCATACCCTGCCGATGCAATGCGCGCCCACCACGGTGGCGTACTTCCATCGAACCACCAGGCAGGCGTCTGCGGCAGTCGCGCACCGCTCAAGCGCCGGCTTCCCTGAATTGCATGGCATGCAGATGCGCATACAAGCCACCTCGCGCCAGCAGCTCAGCGTGCGTGCCCTGCTCGACCAGCCGACCTTCATCCAGCACCAGCACTTGATCGGCATGCTCAACGGTGGACAGGCGATGGGCGATGACCAAGGTGGTGCGGTCGGGGATCAAAGTAGCCAAGGCCTCCTGCACCAAGCGCTCGGACTCATTGTCGAGTGCGGCGGTGGCCTCATCCAGAATCAAGATCGGCGCATCTTTCAACATCGCCCGCGCAATCGCCAGGCGCTGGCGCTGACCGCCCGACAATTTGCCGCCCTTGGCGCCGATATGGGTGTCCACACCTTCCGGCAGCTGACTCACGAACTCCATCGCATTGGCCGTCCGCAACGCTCGCGCCACCGCATCGGCATCAGCTTGTTGCAATTCGCCATACGCCACATTGCGCACCACGCTGCCGTCAAACAACATGACTTGTTGCCCCACCATCGCCACTTGTCGACGCAGATCAGCCAATGGGTAGTCGTTGAGGGCATGACCATCCAGCAGAATCTGCCCGCTTTCGGGTTCATAAAAGCGCGGAATCAGTTTGACCAGTGTCGATTTACCGCTGCCAGAGCGTCCCACGATCGCGGTAACGGTTCCGGGGCGCGCAATGAAGCTGACCCCGGACAACGCGGCTTGGGTCTGCCCAGGGTAGCGCGCCTGCACTGCACGAAATTCCAGCACGCCCTGCGTGCGTTGCAATGGGCGCTGGCCACTATCGGGTTCGTCTTCGGCATCCAGCACCGCAAACAGACGATCGGCCGAAACAATGCCGCGCTGAAGCATGCCCTGCACATTGGTCAGCTGTTTCAGCGCAGGGATGATTGCCATCATCGCCAGCATCAACTGCACAAAGCCGCCGGCGGTCAGCCGCCCTTCCATCGCCTCGCGACCGGCAAAGAACAACATCAAGGCCAGTCCGACTGCACCGGTCAGTTGCACCACCGCCGAGGAGATGCTGCGGGTCGCTTCCACTTTCAGATTCAGCCGCAGATATTCATTGGCCAAGCTGGAATAGCGCTGCATTTCGACGGCCTGCGCACCGTACACCTTGACTTCCTGCTGGTTCGACAAGGCTTGATCGGCGGCCAGCATTAACTCGGTGGCACTTTCCTGTACACGATGACCAAAGCGCCGGTAGCGCTTGCCTACCTTATCCATCAACCATGCAATCGCCGGTGCAAGTAGCAACACCACGAACGTGACCCGCCAACTGGCGTACAGCATCACCGCCAGCATTGAAATGACCTGCAAGGATTGTTGCAGCATGACCTTGGCCGAATCTATCGCCGCCTGTGCCACTTGGTCGCTATCCGAGCCCAGCCGCACCAGCATCGAGGGCACCGGTTCGGAATCAAACCGCAGGCCCGGCAAGCGCAGATACTTGGCCATTGCGCCCACCCGCATGTCACGCGCAATGCCGCGCCCGGCCTTGGCCATGAACAGGTCGCTGAGATACCCCGCCACACCGCGCACCACGAAGATGCCGACGATGGCCAGCGGCATCAACAGGCTGAATTCCTGATTTCGGGCGACGAAGGTCTCGTCGACCATGGGTTTGGTCAACAGCCCGAACGCGCCGGCCGCCGCGCCCTCCAGCAGCATCCCGACCATCGCCACCAGCAGTACGCCACGGTAGGGTCGCGTGAATCCCATCAACCTGCGATAGATCGCCCACGGCGTAGTGCCGTCGGTCATGGGACTGCCCCTTGCGTCACCGGTGCCGGCGCAGTGGCATTGGCGATTTTGTGGAACCCCAATTGGCCCAGGGCTTCGTAAGTGGTGACCACGGCCTGCCACGGCGTACGTGCATCGGCACGAATCAGCACGGTGCGGCCACGATCGTCACCGGCCACTGCACGCAACGCCACTTTCAGAGACTCCACATCGGTGTGCAACACTTCGCGATCCCCCACGAAGTAGCGCCCCTGTGCATTGATCAGGATGGACAGCGGCTGCCCTTGTGCCTGCGCTGGTTGACCATCGGCACGCGGCAGTTCCAGTTTCAACACTGAACGCGCATCGAAGGTGGTGGTGACCACAAAGAAGATCAGCAGACACAACAACACATCAATCAGCGGCACCAAGTTGATCTCGGGCGTGTCGTCGTCGCGGTAATCGCGGATGCGCATGCGGCCTGCCCTTACTGCTTCTTGCGGGCATTACCCGACGTAGCTGCAGTGCTTGCACTGCCTTCCAGCACATCCCCCAGCCGCATTGCCTCGTGCTCCATCTCCACGATGTAACTGGCAATCCGGCCACGGAAATAACGATGGAACGCGAGCGCCGGGATCGCCACGATCATGCCGGTAGCGGTGCATACCAACGCTTTGCCGATGCCGCCGGCCAATTGGTTGGCATCCCCGATACCGTGATCGAGGATGCCCAAAAACATTTGAATCATGCCTACCACGGTACCGAACAAGCCCAGCAAGGGGCCAGCTGCGGCAATCGTGCCCAGCGAGTTGAGAAACCGCTCCATGCGATGCACGAGATGCCGGCCCACATCCTCGACCCGTTCACGCATCACCTCACGGCCACGCTGGCGCACGTCCAGCTGCGCTGCCAGCAAGGCGCCCAGCGGCGAATTGGAGCGCAAAGAGTCGATATGCGCCTGTTCCAGCGGCTTGCCTTTGGCCACCCAAATGCGAACCTCTTCACCCAGTCCTGGCGGCAGGATGCGCTCGCGTCGTAGACTCCAGAAACGCTCGACCACGATTGCCAATGCCACTACGGTGAGCAGTAATAGCGGAATCATGGGCCAGCCGCCCGCTTTGATCAGTTCCAGCATGTGGCAATCCTTCGGCCCTCATGGCCGCAAAATCTCAGGCGCGTAGCATAGCCCAGCCGCTTGCCCGCGCCGTTGTACCGCATCCCACAAACGTGGCTGGTCGCTGCGGCGTTCGCGCAATTGCAGGCCCTGCGCGCCAATCCACACCTGCAGTGCGCCCGAACGCGAGGTATCCAGCACCTCCGCGCCGGCCGCGCACCAGCGCCGCACCACCGCCTCGCGCGGGTGCCTGAACCGGTTGTCCGCGCCCGAAGACACCAACGCCAACCGCGCCCCGGTAGCAGCAACAAAGCCTGGATCAGACGACCCCGCGCTGCCGTGATGGGGCACGATCACCACGGCATTGCGCACGCTGGCAGGTTGTTCGGCCAACAATTTGCGTTCGACGTATTGGCCGATATCGCCGGCCAACAAGGCGCTGCCGGTGGCGGTTTCGATGCGCAGCACGCAACTGGATTCGTTATCGAGATAGGGCATGCCCTCGGCCGGGTGCAGCACACGAAACCGCACGCCATCCCATTGCCACTGCTGCCCGGCCACGCAACGTGCCGTGCCATGGGTGGGGCTGCCCGCTGGCACCCACACTTGCGGCATCGGAAAGACGCTGGCCACCGCCTGCAAACCGCCGGCATGGTCGTTGTCGCCATGGCTGACCATTGCCAGATCCAGGCGCCTTACGCCCAGCCCATGCAGGGCGGGGATTACCGCACGCTCGCCGGCGTCATACCCATCGGCCACCGCCGGCCCCATGTCATACAGCAGGCTGTGATGCGCGGTGCGCACCAGCACCGACAAGCCCTGCCCCACATCAATCACGGTCAGTTCCACCGCCCCGACCGCCGGCAATTCTCGCGCTGGCAACAGCAACGGCAGCCAGAGCAGTAAAGCCAGCGGCTTGCCCGGCAGTCCACGTGGCAGCAGCAACCAGAATGCCGACAACAGCGCCAGCGGCAGCGCAAACCAGCGTGCTTCGGGCAACCACAGCATGGCCAAAGGGCTGTCGGCGATCCGCGTCAATCCTGGCCAGAGCAGGTCAAAACACCACGCGGCTGCCTGCCAGCACCACGGCCCAGCCCCGGCATGCAGGGTCTCGGCCAATACGCCCAGCAAACTCAGCGGCACCACCACCAAACTCCACCATGGCACCGCCGCCAGGTTGGCCAAAGGCCCGGCAAACGAGGCCTGCCCGAACAGCACCACGGTCAGTGGCAGCAAGCCCAAACTGGCCACCGCTTGTGCGGCGAAAAACCCGCGCAGCATCGGCATGATGCCCTTGCCACCCCCCTCCCCTGCATCCCCCGGCAAGCACCACAGCAACCACGCTACGCCAGCAAAACTGAGCCAAAACCCAGCGCCCAGTACGGCCAACGGATCCAGCAACAGCAGCACGATGCAGCCCAATGCCAATGTATCGGCCATGCGCTGGCGGCGACGCAAGCAGCGCGCCAGCACCAATACCGCGATCATCACCACCGTGCGCAGGGTGGGTACCGCCATTCCGGTCAGCAGCGCGTAGCCAAACGCGCCCAGCACTGCGCCCGTACCTGCGGCAAACGGGCGTGGCAGCCAACGGCACAACGCAGGCAACAGCCACCACAGCCCGCCGGTCAGCAAGGCGCAAAACCCGGCCACCAGCCCCACATGAAACCCGGAAATCGCGATCAAATGGGTCAAACCGGCAGCACGCAGGCGCGCCCAATCGGTATCGTCCAATGCGCGGGTATCGCCCAGCGCCAATGCCTGCACAAAGCGCGACGATGCCGCCGGTGTTGTGCTGGCGATGCGCGCACTCATCGCCTCACGCCACGCATCAATACCCGACGGCCCCGCCAAACGGCGCGCACGCAGTGGCTTCTGCACAAAGCCGGTGGCACTGATGCGCGCCGCCAGTGCGTATTTTTCCGCGTCACTGCCGCCGGGGTTGCGCAAGCCACGTGGCGCACGCAGCTTGAGCGGAAATTGCCAACGGCTGCCCGCCTGCAAGCGCGCACGTGGCCGTGGATCATCGTCATACCACGCCAGCCGCAACCGCTGGCCACGCAGCGATTCAGGTTGCCGGGTATCCGTATCCACCACGAATTCAAAACTGGTGCGGCGAACCTCGTGCACCGGCAGCTCGACAATCTGCCCACGCAAGGTCAGCGACTGGCCCTGCAAGGCCACAGGCAGCTGTGCCTGCAGCGCCTGCGCAGCCTGCAAGCCGGCCAATGCCATCCCCAACAGCAACACCCCGAGCACGCGCCCACCGCGCAAGGGACTGATATTGCCACGCCATGCCAACCAGCCACCCGCCAGCACGCAACACCACAGCACACCCGTCGGTGGCAACGCCGGCAGCAGCAGACACAGGCTGACGCCTGCCAGCAGGCTCGCGGCACACAGTGGCCCGAACAATGCCGCGCCCGCATGCGCAACGTGCGCACGCGATGCGCGTTGATCAAACCATGCAAGCGAGAGGTGGGCGGCCATGCGGACAGCATCCAACACCCGCCTGCTGCTGTCCGTCGGTGCAAGGAACACCGCAGGGTCAGGATTTTCCCCGTCAGACCTCGCTGGACGCCAATGCGTGCAAACGCCCCTCGCGCAGCTCCAACACGCGGTCCAGCTTGCGTGCCAAGCGGCGGTCGTGGGTCACCAAGACCAAACTGGTGCCTTGTGCGCGATTGAGTTCCAGCATCTGTGCGAACACGGTGGCCGCGGTCTTCTCATCCAGATTGCCGGTGGGTTCATCACCCAGTACGCAGGCAGGCGTGTTGACCAAGGCCCGCGCCACGGCTGCACGTTGGCGCTCACCGCCCGACAGCTCACCGGGTTTGTGCGCAAGCCGATGCCCCAAGCCCACCGACTCCAGCAGTGTTTGCGCACGCGTGGAGGCTTCCTGCGTGGGTTTTCCCGCCAACAGCACCGGCATCATCACGTTCTCGAGTGCAGTGAATTCCGGCAGCAGATGGTGAAACTGGTAGATAAAACCCAGCGCCGAATTACGCAGGCGACCACGTTGCGCATTCGACAGCGCGCTCATTTGTTGGCCCGCCACGAACACTTCGCCCGCAGTGGGCACATCCAGGCCACCCAACAGGTGCAGGAGTGTGCTTTTACCAGCCCCCGACGCTCCCAGAATAGCGACGGTTTCACCGGCGGCAATCGCGATATCCAGACCATCGAAGACTTCGGTATGCAGCTTGCCTTCGGCGTAGGTTTTGCCAAGCTGCTCGGCACGAATCACGGCATTGCCTTGTGGCTCACTCATAACGCAGAGCCTCCGCGGGCGCAGTGCGTGCGGCGCGCCACGCTGGATACAAGGTGGCCAAGAACGCCATCGCCAAGGCCACGCAGGCAATCGTCACCACATCACTTGATTGCAGGTCGGTCGGCAGGCCGGTGATGTAGTACACATCCTCGGGCAGCAGCTGAATGCCAAAGAGGTGCTCAATGCCTTTCAAAATGGCCCCCAGGTTGAGAGTCAACACGATGCCCCCGATCACCCCCACCACGGTTCCAATCACGCCAATCAGGCTGCCCTGCACCATGAACACCTGCATCACCTGCGCGGGGGTCAGCCCCAAGGTGCGCAGAATGGCGATGTCGGCCTGTTTGTCGGTCACCAGCATGACTTGCGAGGACACCAGATTGAACGCGCCCATCGCGATAATCAGCGACAGCAAGATCGCCATCACCGTTTTTTCCATTTTCAATGCGCGAAACAGGTTGGCGTTTTCTTCGCTCCAATCGCTGACGCGGTACGGGCCCTTGAGTTTCAGCGCCAAGGCACGTGCCACCGCGAACGCTTGATCCATGTCGTGCAGGCGCAAGCGCACGCCGGTTACCCCCGCGCCCATTCGCAACACGCGCTGCAAATCGGCCAGGTTGACCACCGCCAGGCCTTTGTCGAACTCGTTGTAGCCGGCCTCGAAAATGCCGCTTACTTTGAAGCGCTTCATGGTCTGCACGCCGCCCACCGGGGTACTGCGAAAATCGGCGAGGGTGACGATGACATCGTCGCCCACACCTACTCCCAACCACAGTGCCAGTTCGCGACCCAGCACGATGCTGAAGCTCCCAGGCGTGAGTTGGGTCAATGTGCCTTGCACCATTTTCTGCGGCAGTACCGAGACCTTGCCCTCTTCCGCCGGAATCACCGCCCGCAGCATCGCCGGCTGGTTGTTGGCGGCAGAAATCAGTGCTTCTTTTTCGATATACGGCGCGGCCCCGGCCACCCGCGGATCACGCATCGCCACTTGTACCGCGTGCTGCCAGTCCTGCAGCGGCTCACCGTAGCCACTCACGGTGGCGTGTGCCGCCATGCCCAGCATGCGATCACGGATTTCTTTCTGAAACCCGCTCATCACCGCGAGTGTGGTGATCAAGGCCGTGACCCCCAGTGCGATGCCAAGGATCGAGGCCAATGAAATAAACGAGATAAAACCATTGCGGCGTTTGGCACGCAGATAGCGCAGGCCGATGGCAACGGGGACGGGTTTGAACATTACTCAGCCTTGAATGCGACGCGCTATCCTGCCACCGATACCGGCATTGTGGCAGCCGCACGTTGCTGGATGGCCAGCCGCAGTTCACGTCGTTGCGAATCGGACAGCGTGTCCGGGGCCCAAACCAGCCGCCGTGTGCGGCCGCCACGATTCCGCCACTGCAAGAACACCAGCGGACCACGCACGTGAAGTTGCAAGCCCAACAGCGGTTCATCCTCGCAAACAGCCATCGCGTTGCCGCCGGGAATGCACACCCTGCGAACGCGCCGCTGCCAATAGCGCCTGGCATCCAGCAAGCCCCAGCCCCCCGCAAACAGTGCCAGCGGCCACGCCTGCCAGCCCGATAGATCACTGGCGAGCACCGCCAACGGTGCCAGTAGCACAAGCGCCAACAGGCCCCCGGCCAGCAACCGGGAGGGTCGCCAATCACACTGGAATGCTGCGGATCTTCTCGACAAGCGCTGCGATTTCGACATCCGAGGACACCTCATGCCCCAAGAACCAGCGCCAGAGTGTGTCGTCTTCGGTGTCCAAAAGCCGCAGGAAAACGGTGCGCTCGGCGGTCGGACTTTGCCGCCATTGCCGCTCCAACCACCTGTCCAACAGCTGATCAAGCTCACGCATCCCGCGCCGGCAACGCCAGCGCAGTTTTTTCAGCTCGACGTCATCGTGCATCACACCTTGCGCGCCACCATCAGCTTCTTGATCTCAGCGATGGCTTTGGCCGGGTTCAAGCCCTTCGGGCAGGTACGGGCGCAATTCATGATGGTGTGACAGCGGTACAGCTTGAACGGGTCTTCCAACTCGTCCAAGCGCGCGCCGGTGTCTTCATCGCGGCTGTCCACGATCCAGCGATACGCTTGCAACAGGATCGCCGGGCCCAGATAGCGGTCGCCATTCCACCAGTAGCTGGGGCACGAGGTGCTGCAGCAGGCGCACAGGATGCATTCGTACAGTCCGTCCAACTGCTTGCGATCGGCAGGCGATTGCAAGCGCTCGCGACCCGACGGTGCGGGGGTTTGGGTACGCAGCCACGGACGAATGCTGGCGTGCTGCGCATAGAAATGCGTCAGATCGGGCACCAGATCCTTGACCACCGGCATATGTGGCAGCGGATAGATCGGCACCTCGCCCTTGCCCTTGCAGCTCTCGATGGCGCAGATGCAGGCCAGCGTGTTGGTGCCGTCGATATTCATCGCGCACGACCCGCAAATGCCTTCGCGGCAGCTGCGACGGAAGGTCAGGCTGGGATCAATTTCGTTTTTGATCTTGATCAGCGCATCCAGCACCATCGGCCCGCACTTGTCCAAATCCACCTCGTAGGTGTCGGTACGCGGGTTTTGATCGTCGTCCGGGCCCCAACGATAGATTTTGAAGGTGCGCGTTTTCTTTGCGTCTTTCGCCGCAAAGTGCTTGCCCTTGGTGATCTTGGAATTCTTCGGGAGAGTAAATTCAGCCATGGTCTTAATCGCTCCCGATCAGTAAACGCGCGGCTTGGGCGGCACAACCGCCACATCGCCGGTCAAGGTGTACATGTGCACCGGGCGGAAGTCGAAACTGCAACCGCCCTTCTCGTCCACGCTGACCAAGGTGTGCTTTTGCCAGTTGGCGTCATCGCGATCAGGGAAGTCCTCGTGCGCATGCGCACCACGACTTTCCTTGCGCTGTTCGGCCGAATTGATGGTCGCCACCGCGTTGATCAGCAAGTTGTTCAATTCGTAGGTTTCGATCAGATCCGAGTTCCACACCAAGGAACGGTCGGTCACCTTCACGTCCTGGAACGAGTCAAACACCCGCGCCATCTTTTGGCAGCCTTCTTTCAAGGTCTGGCTGGTGCGGAACACGGCAGCATCGCTTTGCATGGTGCGCTGCATATTGTCGCGAATGACCGCAGTCGGGGTGCCGCCATTGGCGTGACGCAGTTTATCCAGCAGCCCCAGCGCCTTGTCGCAGGCGTCGCTTGCCAGTGGCTTGTGCGCCGCACCCGGCTTGATGGTCTCGGCGCAGCGGTTGGCCACTGCGCGGCCAAACACCACCAAGTCCAGCAGCGAGTTGGAGCCCAGACGATTACCACCATGCACCGACACGCACGCGGCTTCACCAATCGCGTACAAACCCGGCACCACGGCATCGTTGTTGTCGCCAAGTTTGCGCACCACCTCACCGTGGTAATTGGTCGGAATGCCACCCATGTTGTAGTGCACGGTGGGGATCACCGGAATCGGCTGCTTGTGCACGTCCACGCCGGCAAAAATGCGGGCGCTTTCGGCGATGCCGGGCAGACGTTCGTCGATCACGCCGGGGCCAAGATGGGTCAGGTCCAGCAGAATGTGATCCTTGTGCTCGCCAACGCCACGGCCTTCGCGAATTTCGATGGTCATTGAACGTGACACCACATCGCGTGAGGCCAGATCCTTGTAATGCGGCGCATAGCGTTCCATGAATCGCTCGCCGTTGCTGTTGCGCAGAATACCGCCTTCGCCGCGCACGCCTTCGGTGATCAGGCAGCCGGCACCGTAAATGCCGGTGGGGTGGAACTGCACGAATTCCATGTCTTGCAACGGCAAGCCGGCACGCGCCACCAAGCCGCCACCGTCACCGGTGCAGGTATGTGCCGAGGTGGCGCTGAAATAGGCGCGGCCATAACCACCGGTGGCCAGCACCACACCCTGCGCACGGAAGAGATGCAGGGTGCCTTCGGCCATGTCGAGGGCCAACACACCGCGACAAGCACCGTCCTCATCCATGATCAAGTCAAGCGCAAAGTACTCGATCATGAACCGCGCATCGTGCGCCAGTGCTTGCTGATAAAGCGTGTGCAGCATGGCGTGGCCGGTACGGTCTGCGGCAGCACAGGTGCGCTGCGCCGACGGGCCTTCGCCGTATTTGGTGGTCATGCCACCGAACGGGCGCTGGTAGATCTTGCCATCGTCGGTGCGCGAGAACGGGACGCCGTAATGCTCCAGCTCGATCACCGCCGGGATGGCTTCACGGCACATGTATTCAATCGCGTCCTGGTCGCCCAGCCAGTCACCGCCTTTGACGGTGTCATAGAAGTGATAGCGCCAGTCGTCCTCACCCATGTTGGCCAGCGCCGCAGCGATGCCGCCCTGTGCTGCAACCGTATGCGAGCGGGTAGGAAACACCTTGGTGATGCAGGCGGTCTGCAGGCCCTTGGCGGCGAGGCCGAATGTCGCACGCAGGCCGGCACCACCGGCGCCGACCACGATCATGTCGAATGTGTGTTCTTGGATCTTGTAGGCAGACATTGCGAATCAGCTCCCAAGCGCGATGCGCAGCACCGCAAGCACGCCGGCAATCGAGGCCAGTGCGCAGACGAAAATATTGGCGAAATGGGCAATCCCGGCCGTCAGCGGCGTATGCACATAGTCTTCGATCACCACTTGCAAGCCCAACCGCGCATGCCAGAAGGCGCCGAGCAAAAACACGATCAGCACAGTGGCATTGATGGGGTCCACCACCAAATCCCGGATATACGGATAACTTGCGGTACGCAGCGACAACAGCACACCCAGCAGCCAAATACCCGACAACGCCACCGCGATTGCGGTGACTCGCTGCCAGATGAAATGCCCGGTGCCGTCTTTGGCCGACCCCAAACCGCGTGCACGTTTCAATGGCGTGCGCAGATCATTGCTGTTGCTGCTCATACTTGCCCCCAGCGCATCAGCACGAAAGCCCATGCCAACACCACCAGCACGATGCTGCCGACGATGGAAATCCAGCTGCTGCGAATGAAATCGGGAATGGCAAATCCATTTCCGGCATCCTGCACCAAATGGCGAACACCATTGATGAAGTGGTAAGCCAGTGCCCAGCTAAAGCCGAACAGCACCAGCAAACCCGGCGGTGAGCCGGCACAGGCGGTGAAGCCTGCCCAGCGTTCCGGGCCTGCGGCCAGCGCCAGCAACCCCCAAACCAAACCAAGGATACCCACAGCCAGCGCGACGCCGGTGATGCGGTGGGTGATCGAAGTCATCATTTGCACCTGTTTGCGATACACCTGCAAATGGGGTGACAACGGACGCTCGCGGGTCGCCATGTGGGGGCTCTCCGGTTAGGCGGCTAGGCCGCGTGGACGAAATCAGAAGTCGATACAGCGGCCATTCTTTTCCCAATCCCCGAAACGGGTGGGTTCCGGGCCTTCGCGTCCACCGTGCTCAACGGCGGCTGGCGGCGGCGGAACCGGCACAGTATCGGACCCCTTGGCGGGTGCCGAAGCCGTTCCAGACTCGGGGTTTTGGGCTAAGTGGCCTATGATCGACGCATTCACAATATCCCAAGTTTACGCCCCGCCGACGATGCACGACAAGCCGAAAGCCGCACCAGCGAACGAATTCCACCTGTCCGACCACAGCGTACTCGCACTTTGCGGGCGCGATTCAATCGCATTTGCACAGGCACAATGCATGAATGACGTGACTTTGCTGGGCGATGGCCAGTGGCAATGGAACGGCTGGCTGAATGCCAAAGGTCGCGTGATTGCGCTGTTCGCACTCATTCGATTGAACCCTGAAACCCTGTGGCTGCTGCTCCCCGACGTGCCCGCCGAGGATCTGGCCGGACAATTGCGCGGCTATGTCTTTCGCAGCAAAGTGAGCGTGACGGCACGCAATGACCTGCAGGTGATTGGCAGCTTCGCCGCCCCGTTGCATGCGCAATTCAACCAGATCGGCCAACTTGGCGAGACGACAGATGAAATCGTTGAGTTGGATCTGTCGGCGCAAGGCGGAGCTCGCCGGCTGTGCATCCGCACGCCATCTGCAACCGAAGATGCGGCCTGCCTCGCCCAGTGGGCCGCATTCGACCTCCAGCACGGCCTGCCCCGACTGCCTGCTGCGCAAGCTGAACACTGGACACCGCAACAGCTCGGGCTGGATCGGCTGGCCGCGTTCAGTGTGAAAAAAGGCTGCTACCCAGGCCAGGAAATCGTTGCACGCACGCATTTCCTTGGTCAAACCAAACGCACTGCCGGCTTGCTGCATACGCGGCGCACGCAGGTTGCAGGCGAAGACATCTGCGATTCACAACAGCACCCGTTAGGCAAAATCGTGGCGTGCCGCGGCGCGCTGGCAATGGCGATATTGCCAACGCAGGACTTGGCAGAACAGACCGCCAGCTCTCTTTTCATTGCAGATCAAGGTGTCGAACTTGTGCCGTTTTTGGCTGGCTTGCAGCGCTGATTGCGTGGCCGGTCGGAAATATTTACCGCATTCGCTATTCTTGCGGCATGGCCCGGGCCATGATGCAAAGGCACACGGGGCAAGGTTCCAGAAGGCAATGATCCAGGAGCGAGGGGCATGACGACACTGCAATCGGATGTGCTGGTGATCGGCGGCGGGCTGGCTGGGATCGTGACCGCACTGGAATGCCTGCGCGGCGGTCGCGACGTGATCCTGGTCGATCGCGACACGCCCGAACGCTTTGGCGGGCTGGCGCTGTGGGCGTTTGGAGGGATGGCCTTGGTGGGCACCCCGCTACAGGCACGCAAACACATCATCGACACTCCCGAGATCGCACTGCGTGACTGGCTGCGCTTTGGCGAGCTGGATCTCAATGATCCGCTGCCGATTCAATGGGCGCGCCACTATGTCGAGCAGTCGCGGCCGCAGGTGTACGACTGGTTGCAACAATTCGGCATCAGCTTTCTTCCGGCGGTGAATTGGGTGGAGCGCGGCTTGTACGGCGAAGGCAATAGCGTGCCGCGTTACCACCTGCTGTGGGGAGGCTCGACCACACTGGTACGGCGCTTGATTGCAGCACTGCATGCAGTGGACACAGGCGCCAAGCTCACCTTGCTGCATCGCCATCGCGCCATCGGCCTGGACTACGGCGGCGGCGGCGTGACCGGTGCACAAGTATTCGATGAAGCCAACCGTGTGCAGTTTGGAATTGAAGCCGACGCCGTGGTACTTGCGATGGGCGGCATCAACGGCAGCCTGAGTGAGGTCCGCAAACACTGGCCACGCGACCGTCCGCAGCCAATGACCATGCTCAATGGCGCGCACCCGTATTCCGATGGCAGCCTGCACCATCTGGCGGCCGGACTGGGGGCGCAAATCACCCATGCCGGTGAAATGTGGAACTACGCCGCCGGCATTGCACACCCGCAGCCGCATTTCGATGGCCACGGCTTATCCACCATTCCGTGCAAATCGGCACTGTGGCTCAATCATCGTGGCGAACGCATCGGCCCGCAGCCATTGATCACGGGGTTCGATACCCATTGGCTCTGTCAGCAAGTGGCACAACAAGAACGCCCGTGGACGTGGCATCTGCTCAATCGGCGCATCGCGCTGAAGGAATTTGCCATTTCAGGGGCCGAACACAACCCGAATATCCGTGATCAGAAGTGGTTGCCGCTGCTTTCGGAAACACTGTTTGGCAACGCGCGTCTGTTGCGCCAGATGCAACAGGACAGCCCGGATTTTTTGACCGACCCAAGCCTGTCCGGGCTTGCTGCTCAAATGAATGCACTCACGGGCACCGAGGACATCGACCCGCAAGCCTTGCAGGCCAGCGCAGATGCCTTCGATGCCAATTTCAGCAACGGCAATCATGGGCAAAACGACGACCAGATCCGCCGCATCTTGCATGCCCGTCAATGGGGCTCGGACCGGCTGCGCACCTGCAAACCCGCCCCGTTACAAAAGCCGGGGGCTGGGCCCTTCATCGCCATCCGCATGCAATTGATCACACGCAAGAGCTTGGGTGGGCTGCGCACCAATCTGCAAAGCCGAGCGCTCGATGCCAATGGACAGACCATTGCCGGCCTGTATTGCGTCGGCGAGGCCGCCGGTTTCGGCGGTGGTGGTGCCTGTGGCAAGCGTTCACTGGAAGGCACGTTCCTGCCTAGCTGCATTCTTACCGCACGCGCTGCGGCACGTTCCATCACCACCGGGCTGTGAAAAATTACGCATGAACGGCGCGCAAGCATTGATGAAAACGCTGGCCGATGCCGGCATCACCGTGTGTTTCTCCAACCCCGGCACCAGCGAAATGCACTTTGTCGCCGCCTTGGACTCAGAGCCCCGGATGCGCGCCGTGCTGACCCTGTTTGAAGGTGTGGCCACCGGTGCCGCCGACGGCTACGCACGGATGGCCGGCACACCCGCCGCCACCTTGCTGCATTTGGGCTGCGGGCTGGGCAATGGGCTGGCCAACCTGCACAACGCACGCAAGGGCAAGGTGCCGGTGGTCAATATCATTGGTGATCACGCGACCTACCACGTGCCGCTGGATGCGCAGTTGCAATCGGATATCGAAACCGTGGCGCGCAATGTCTCGCCCGGTTTTGTGCGCACCGCGCACAATACAGCCACTCTGTGCAGCGACGCCGCCGACGCCATCGCCTGTGCACGCGGCTTGCCCGGCCAAGTGGCTACCTTGATCCTGCCCGCTGACGTGTCGTGGGGCGAAGGCGCCACGCCCTGCCCGCCGCTGGCTGCACCTGCCCCACCGGTGGCCGACGATGCGTGCATTGCCGCGATTGCCGATGCCATTCGCAGTGGCGAGCCCTGCGCATTCCTGCTGGGCGGACAAGCCCTGCTGGAGCCCCCCTTGCTGGATGCGGCACGCATCGCTGCGCACAGCGGAGTCAAGCTGTTTTGCGAGGTTTTTCCGACGCGCCTGCCTCGCGGCGCAGGGCTGCCCACCATCGAACGCATCGCCTATCTGGCCGAATTGGCCAGTGTGCAACTGGGCGGCACGCAACACCTGATCCTGGTCGATGCCAAATCGCCAGTGTCGTTTTTTGCCTATCCCGGCAAGAAAAGCGAATTGGTGCCGGAAGGTTGCCGCGTGCATACCCTGGCCACCCCAGTCCAAGACGCCACCGCCAGTTTGGCCAAGTTGGTCGCCGCGCTGGGCGCGGGCAATACGCCGGTACCGCTGCAAGCCCCGCAGCGCCCCACAACACCACGTGGAAAGCTGACGGCCGCCAAAGTCTGCAAAGCGGTGGGCGCACTGCTCCCCGACAATGCCATCGTCATTGACGAGGCCATCACCTCCGGCCTGATGCTGGGTGCCATGACCCAAGGCGCGCCGCGTCACGACCTCATCACGCTCACTGGCGGTGCGATTGGCCAAGGACTCCCCAATGCGGTGGGCGCAGCCATTGCCTGCCCGGATCGCCCGGTGATTGCATTGATCGGCGACGGCAGCGCGATGTACACCATTCAAGCGCTGTGGACACTGGCGCGTGAACAACTCAACGTCACTGCGATCATCTTCAACAATGCCAGCTATTCGGTGCTCAACGTGGAATTGGACCGTGTGGGTGCCGGCCAAGCCGGAACCAAGGCACGTGCGCAGCTGGATTTGCATGGCCCGGTGCTGGATTTTCAACAGCTGGCGCAGGGGATGGGCGTGCAGGCGGTCCGCACCGATACCGCTGCAGGCTTCAGCAAGGCATTGAGCCATGCCCTGCACAAACCCGGTCCCCATTTGATCGAAGCGATGGTGCCGGAATCACTCTCCGGCGCCAAACGTCGCCTGTTGCCGTGGATGCTGCGCGCCATGCCACGCCTGCCCCCGGCAGTGGCACTGGCGCTGAAGCGCAAGATTGCACCCTAGCCGGCACAACAAGCAGGCACAGCAAGCCAGGGCGCGGCACGTCCTTGTGCAGCAGCAGGCCACAGGTCGCTGCTGCTTGTCACTGACTGACCAGAATGGGTGCGGCACATCCATGTGCCGCAGCGACGGTGGTTCCTTGTACCGTCGCCTTTAACTTTGAATTTGTTGCTTCGGGCGACTGTCACCCAATTGCTGGAGGCGGATCATCAGCACCTCGCCGCCACCCTCCAGCGCATAACGTGTGCGCTGGTCGCTACCTTGCAAAATTGCGGTGTCACCTTGCTGCATACGGGGCAAGCCGCACTCCTCGGCAAATTCAGCCTGCCCCGCCAACAGGTAAATCACCCAGGTTTCGCTGCGATCGACAAATAACACCATCGGCCCCACCAAGGGCCGCCGCCAGGTTTGTGCGGTGACGCAAGCGCGCTTCCACATCAGGTTGAAATCGCGACTGGGCCCTTCAAGCAACTCCCCGGTCAATGGCTGCTCTCCTGGAAATTGCGCTTCGCCATGCGGCGGCAACAGGGTGTGAGTGCGGCCATCGTCAAACTTCAGGCGCAGCCCATTACCAGACAGCAACACCAACCAACGCTCCACGCCCGGGAACGTCGAAAACGGGGCATCGGCCTCGATATCCGCAATCGACAGCCGCCAATCCCAGTCCTCGTGATCGGGTACCCGCAGCACCTCCGATGTCCAACCGACCGCATTTTTCCACTGCATCCTGCGGTAGTCCTGCGCCCGCAAGACGCTGGACATCAGCGTTGCATCCAACCTGTCATGCACACTCGCCACCTCGGTAAATTCGGAACGCTTCGGGCTCATCGGTGCGCCAATTGTTGCAAGTTTGCCTTGCCATCGGTTTGCCCAACCGGTTGCACCACTGGCCGCGCATTGCTGACCATGATGCGATCCCGATTGGCCTCCACCGTCTTCAGGCCAATGCCCTTGACCATCGCCAATTGCTCCGGGCTGCGGAACGCACCATTGGCGGTGCGGTAATCCACAATCGCCTGCGCCTTGACCGGGCCAACATTGACCAACACGCGATCAAGCGTCGCCACATCGGCGGTATTGATATTCACCCGTTCAGCCGACAGCGCCAGCCCTGCGCAAAGCAGCAGTAGCAGCACCCAGGATTTCATCAACAGCTTCATCATCGATCACTCAACTCTTTATGCCAAAGTCCACCCGAACAAGCGTGGCGTGGGGATGGGCATAGCGTGTCTGGCCAACGGTCAGAAGGCTATCGGAATTGTGCCGAATCACCATCGGAAGATGCCCCGACCTTGGGTAGGAAAAATCTGACTGAACACCTGCCGTCCCTCCCGGTGATGGGGAATGCGAAGGCGGGCGTTACAATTGCCGCATCGCCACAACACCGCACAGGGACGCCATGCACACCAGCCACATCAACGCCACCCGGATCCGTGAGTTCGTGGCTGCCAAATGGGATGCCGAGATCGTTCCGCGGCTGGTGGAGTACATCCGCATCCCCAACAAATCGCCGATGTTCGACGCCGACTGGGTGGAGCACGGCCACATGGACCGCGCGGTCGAGCTGATGGTCGACTGGGCGAAGGCGCAGGCGATCCCCGGGATGCAGGTCGAGGCGGTGCGGCTGGAAGGCCGCACGCCGCTGATTTTCATCGATATTCCCGCCGCCAATGGTGGCCGCAACGATGACTGCGTGCTGCTGTATGGCCACTTGGACAAGCAGCCGGAAATGACCGGTTGGGATGCGGACAAAGGCCCGTGGCTGCCGGTGCTGGAAGGCGACCGCCTGTACGGCCGCGGCGGTGCCGACGATGGCTATGCGATTTTCGGCTCGCTGACCGCAATCATGGCCCTGCAAGCGCAAGGCGCGGCGCATGCGCGCTGCGTGGTGCTGATCGAGGCCTGCGAGGAGTCCGGCAGCTACGACCTGCCGGCCTACGTGGACCATCTGGCCGACCGCATCGGCAAGCCCTCGCTGGTGGTGTGTCTGGACTCGGGTTGCGGCAATTACGAGCAGCTGTGGTGCACCACTTCGCTGCGCGGCTTGGCCGGCGGCAACCTGACCGTGAAAGTGTTGTCCGAAGGCGTGCACTCGGGCGATGCCTCGGGCATCGTGCCGTCCAGCTTCCGTGTGCTGCGTGACTTGCTGTCGCGTATCGAAGACGAAGACACCGGCCGCATCCTGATCGATGGCATGCATGTGGACATTCCCGTCGAACGCCGTGCGCAGGCCGCCAAAGTGGCCGACGTGCTGGGCGACGAAGTCTTCGACAAATTCCCGTTCCTGCCCGGCATGGTGCCGATGGGCAGCGACCGCACCGAGCTGGTGCTCAACCGTACGTGGCGGCCGGCGCTGTCGATCACCGGGATGGATGGCCTCCCGCCGTTGGCCTCGGCCGGCAATGTGCTGCGTCCGTTCACCGCCGCCAAACTGAGCCTGCGCCTGCCGCCCACGCTGGACGGCAAACGCGGCGGTGAATTGCTGCAAGAAGCCCTGCTGAAGAACCCGCCCTATGGGGCCGAGGTCAGCTTGTCGCTGGAAAAAGCCAGCTCCGGCTGGAACGCACCGGCCTTGGCTCCATGGCTGGAAACCGCCATCGAGCAGTCCAGCCAGGAGTTTTTCGGCAAGCCGGCGATGTACATGGGCGAAGGCGGCACCATTCCGTTCATGGGCATGCTGGGCGAGAAATTCCCGGGTGCGCAATTCATGATCACCGGCGTGCTGGGCCCGCACTCCAACGCCCACGGCCCCAACGAATTCCTGCACATCCCCATGGGCAAGGCGGTCACCGCCTGCGTGGCCCGCGTGGTGGCCGAACATCACGCCGCCAGCCTGCGCGGTGAAACCACCGGCGTAGCCGCAGCCGCCACCAACTCGTATGCCGACACCCCTGGTGGTTGCTGCTGATTGCACGGACCCGAGGATTCCGTGAGCCAAGCACCCAAATCGTCCGACAAACCGGCCGAACACACCCCGCTGATGAAGCAATTCTTCGCCGCCAAGGCGGAGCATCCGGACGTGTTGCTGTTTTTCCGGATGGGCGATTTCTACGAGCTGTTTTATGACGATGCGCGCAAGGCGGCGCGGCTGCTGGACATCACCCTGACCCAGCGCGGCAGTTCCGCGGGACAGCCGATTCCGATGGCCGGCGTGCCCTATCACGCCGCCGAAGGCTATCTGGCGCGCTTGGTGGCGCTGGGCGAATCGGTGGCCATTTGCGAGCAGATCGGCGACCCGGCACTCAGCAAAGGCTTGGTCGAACGCAAAGTGGTGCGCATCG
>Ga0209476_10000090_pt1 | contig 57922 bp, 52 predicted proteins | sample KloWWTrecipitate_FD_187179 | JGI IMG/M metagenome (GOLD analysis project Ga0209476, IMG submission 187179) | Active sludge microbial communities from Klosterneuburg, Austria, studying microevolution and ecology of nitrifiers - Klosterneuburg... | ecosystem: Engineered > WWTP > Aerobic digester... | reverse complement strand
TCGGCGAAGACGCTTTGGTTGGGGCGATCCGCGAACTTGAGGAAGAGGTCGGAGTCATTGCAGGCAGAGTCGAAAAGTTGACGGAGTTTTATGTCTCGCCGGGGTTTGTCACTGAGAAAATGCATCTTTTTTTGGCAACCGAACTTACCGAAACCGAACAGAAACTAGACGGCGACGAGATCATCGAGCTCGAACGCATCGCTCTACCACGTGCTCTCGATATGATAGATGGCGGTTTGATCGAGGATGCCAAGACCATCATCGGCCTCACACTTTCAGCCACAAAATTGGCCGCACGGATTTAACGGCCGCTTTCGACTTGACCTCACACATTGATTTCGATATCCTATCGGTTCGCAATTTTGCGGATTTTTCTCTTAGTGTGTGCAATTATGAGTACTTATTTTCCGAGTGGAAAGGGATTGGCCGAAAATCGCAAATGGCTTGTTGTCGATGCGAAAGGCAAAACTGTGGGTCGCCTCGCAACTGAGGTTGCAAGGATCTTGTCAGGAAAGAACAATCCGGCATGGACGCCGTTTATGGATATGGGCGATCACTGTGTTGTGATCAACGCTCGTGATGCCGTATTTACCGGATCCAAGGACGATCAAAAGATCTATTACCGCCACACCCTCTATCCGGGTGGTTTGCGCGAGACGACTGTCAAAGAAATGTTCGAGAAAAAGCCTGAAAAGGTGATCGAACTTGCGGTCAAGGGCATGTTGCCGAAAACAAAGCTCGGCCGTGCGATGTTTAAGAAATTGAAGGTTTATGCCAACGCCGAGCATAGGCATATTGCCCAGAAACCTGAGGCACGAGACATCTAACCGTCGGTCGACCTAATAAGGCTGTCGGAAAATTCCGTAGCCGGCAGATGGTCGACGACAAATGATAGAGATAAAAGATATGGCAGACATACAGTATTACGGCACCGGCCGCAGAAAGACTTCGACCGCACGTGTTTACCTTCGCCCGGGCAGTGGGAAGATCGTCGTCAACAAACGCGATTTTGATACATACTTTCCGAACGAAGCGTTGCAAATGATCATTCGCCAACCGCTTCGTCTCACGGAGACTGCGGAGCAGTTCGACATACTTGTAAATGTTGATGGCGGCGGCACGGCCGGACAGGCAGGTGCAGTTCGTCACGGCATCACGCGTGCGTTGATGGAATTCAACGCTGACCTTCGCCCGTCTTTGAAAAAAGCCGGCCTGGTCACCCGTGATCCGCGGCAGAAAGAACGTAAGAAATACGGACAGAAAGGCGCTCGTAAGCGATTCCAGTTCTCGAAGCGTTAATATTAGTGGTTTTGCGGCTTTCGCTTGGGCGACCATTGTGCCCCGACGCTATGCCTCAGAATCTCAAAACCATCAGCAATGCACTTTGGTTCAATATCCGCATTGCTGAGTACATAAACCAAGGAGATAAGTTTTGGCTACAGTAACGATGAAAGAACTCCTAGAAGCAGGAGTTCATTTTGGTCACCAGGTTCGGCGTTGGAACCCGAAGATGAAAGAATACATCTTCGGCGAACGCAACGGCATTTACATTATCGATCTGCAGAAAACGCAGAAACTATTCCGCGACGCTCTCAATTACGTTACGGAGTCGCTCACGGAACGCCCCAACCAGAAGATCCTCTTTGTCGGCACCAAGCGTCAGGCTCAGGATGCGATCAAGGAAGAGGCGGAGCGTTGCGGCCAGTTTTACATCAACAACCGTTGGCTCGGTGGTTTGCTCACAAACTTTGACACCGTCAAAAAATCGATCAACAAACTGAAGGAGATCGAAACTATGCGTGAAGACGGTCGATTTGAGATGCTCACCAAGAAAGAGCGTTTGGGACTCGATCGTGAATACGAAAAGTTGATGAAGAACCTTGCCGGTATCAAGGATATGAACGGAATGCCGGATATGATGTTCATCATTGACGTTCGTAAAGAAGATATCGCCGTTAAAGAAGCAAATCGTTTGGACATCCCGATCGTAGCGGTGGTTGACACCAACTGCTCTCCGGAGGGTATTGACCACGTGATTCCCGGCAACGACGATGCCCTTCGTGCAATTCGTTTATTCGCGTCGCGTATTGCTGATGCGATCCTTGAGGGCAAGCAGATCGGCACCGAAGGTGGCATCGCCATCGCTGACATCGACGAAGCCGACGCCCCGGAAGTCGCCGCAACGGAAATTTCACTCAACGCAATTCCGAAGGAATATCTTTCAGCCGATGAGGTAGCCGAGATCGAATCAGCCGACATTCCCGACGAGGAAGAGGAAGAGGATGATGCGGCAGAGGCTGTCGAGACCGAGGAGACGGCAGTTGAGGCAATTGAGCCGGAAGTTACTGCGGCAGTCGAAACCGCCGAGACGACCGAAAAAACGGAAGAAAGCAACGAAGCCGTCGGCTAGTTTACATTTTTATTGCTGAAAGCGTAGCTCTTCTTCGTTTCGTAGGCGACGGGCTACGCTTTTTTATAAGCAAACATATTATTTTTGATATTGGAGCAATTTATGGCAGAAGTTACAGCAAGCGCAGTTAAATCACTTCGTGAGAAGTCGGGTGCGGGTATGATCGATTGTAAAAACGCCCTGGTCGAGGCCAATGGTGATGAAAATACAGCGATGGAACTCCTTCGAAAGAAAGGGATGGCTTCCGCCGGCAAAAAGGCCGGACGCGTCACGGCCGAAGGTGCAGTCGGCTCGTACATTCATATGGGCGGCAAGGTTGGCGTCCTCGTCGAGGTAAATTGCGAGAGCGATTTTGTCTCGAGAGGTGATGAGTTTCAGCAGTTGGTCAAGGATATTGCGATGCACATCGCTGCTGTCGATCCACGTTTCACCAACCGCGATGAGGTTCCTGCGGACGTTCTGGTCAAGGAACGCGAGATCCTTATGGAACAACTCAAGAACGACCCCAAGAACGCCAACAAACCCGAAGATGTTCTGAACAAGATCATCGAAGGGCGCTTAAACAAGTATTACGAGGACAACGTTCTCGTGGATCAACCGTTTGTAAAGGATCCGTCGAAAACCGTCGGTGAGCTAGTCGCCGAAAAGATCGGTTCTATCAAGGAGAACATCTCGATCCGCCGATTTTCACGCTTTAAGATGGGCGAGGGCATCGACAAGAAGGTTGATGACTTTGCAGCCGAAGTGGCGTCGATGGTCGGTTAATAGTCGTGTAGATCTGAGTTCGCGGCTCAAACCAGTTTTGAGCCGCAACTTCGAACTCCTAAGACTGACTTATTCTAAAATCTATGGCAACGCCATCATTTAAGCGAATTCTGCTCAAGCTCTCCGGCGAGGCCATGATGGGCGAGCAGAATTACGGCATCGACACCCGTGTGGCTGAGGCTCTTGCGAGAGAGATCAAAACCGTTCACGATATGGGCGTGGAGATCGCCATCGTTGTGGGCGGGGGAAATATCTTTCGCGGTGTTTCAGAATCGGCAGGAAATATGGATCGAGCCGCTGCCGATTATATCGGTATGTTGGCAACCATAATGAATGCGGTCGTGCTCCAGGACGCTCTCGAAAAGGTCGGCGTTTATACGCGGGCGATGTCGGCGATCGACATACCGCAGTTGGCAGAACCGTTTATCCGCCGCCGTGCGATCCGCCATTTAGAAAAAAAGCGTTTAGTGATCTTCGCTGCCGGAACGGGCAACCCGTTTTTCACGACGGATTCGGCGGCCGCTTTGCGTGCCCTGGAAATGAAGGCAGATGTGATATTTAAGGCGACCAAGGTGGATGGTATCTACGATTCTGATCCGGTGAAAAATCCGGATGCGGTTCGTTACGATACGATCACCTACCAGGAAGTTCTTGAAAAACAATTGAAGGTGATGGACGCTTCGGCGATCTCGCTTTGTATGGATAATGACCTTCCCATAATGGTCTTTAACATGCGGGAAGATGGTAATATTGTTAAAGCAGTGTGCGGAAATACCGAAATCGGCACGCTTGTTACTAGTTGATTATGAGTGCACAAGACATTATCAAAGATACCGGGCCGAAAATGGATGGTGTGGTCGAAGATTTTAAGCGTAAACTCGCTAATATCCGCACCGGTCGAGCAACAGTAGGTCTATTGGACGCAGTTTCGGTCGATTATTACGGCACTCCGACACCGCTTAACCAGATGGCGTCGGTCGCCGTTCCTGAACCGCAGATGATCACCGTTCAACCGTGGGATGCGACCGCGATGGCAGCGATTGAGAAAGGCATCATCGCAGCCAATCTCGGACTTAACCCCTCAAATGACGGCAAGATCATTCGCCTGACGGTTCCCGCTCTCAATGAGGAGCGCCGCAAGCAGTTTGCGAAACAGGTTCACGAGATCGCCGAGGAACACCGCATCGCAGTGCGCAACTTTCGCCACAGCTCGAATGACCAGCTTAAGAAGCTCCTCAAGGACAAAGCTATTTCCGAGGACGAAGAGCGTAGCAGCCTAGAAGAGGTGCAAAAACTGACTAATATCCACATTGCCAAGATCGACGAGCTTTCCAAAAACAAAGAGCACGAGATCATGATAGTCTGATCGTGACCCACCATTATCCTGATGCCCGTTTCGCCTTTGCGATGCGGGCATTTTTTGTGCATAAATATTATCTTTCTATCGTTCCGGAATTGGGGTATATTTAACCAATTGATCTCGCCGTCGGTAAACTTATATGAATATCCTGTCCCGTTTCGCGATCGTCCTGGTGCTGATATTTGCGTTTCTATCAAACGCATCGCCCTGCGGCCCCGGCTATATTACGCCTATATTCGAGATCAACAAATCGCCGGAACAACCGTATAAGAATTTTGCGGCGGGCAACCTTGGGATCATCAAACCGACGTTTCGGCGTTCGGTTTTGATCGCGGCTTATAGGTACTTGGGCGGCGGCAGCTTTTCGGTCGACGAACAGAACTCATTGGTTGATCTTTGGAAGACCACTATTGACCGCGATTATACCCAGACGGATGAGGTGACCCCCGTCGTCAAGCTCTGGCTCGATAAACGTAAGGAGGTTGTTACAAAGGAAGAAAAGATTCCCTCGATCTACGTCGAGCGTTCGTATGGCGGTTATGATTTTTTTCCAAACTGCAGTATTAACGCGTTTGAGGTTGCCGCTGAAACGCTCGGCGACCGAATTGCCTCTCACGGTCCGAACGATGCGGGTGTGCAAAACTGGGTAAGAGCCCAAGATGAAGTGTTTCAAAATTGTGCCAGCGGCAAGCGGATTCCCGAGGACGTACCCGTGGGCTCGCCGGAGTGGCTTGAAAAGGATCGTGGCTATCAACAGGCGGCAGCGGAGTTCTATTCGCTCGACTTTCGAAATGCAAAACAACATTTTGCCGAGATCGCTCAGGACACCGCGTCGCCGTGGCAGGAAACGGCAGACTATCTTGTTGCCCGCACGTTGATCCGGCAGGCAAGTCTCTCATCATCGCCCATAGCGGCCAAGCCGCTTTACGAAGAAGCCGAGTCTCACCTGCAGAGATTTATATCCCGAACGGGCAAGTTCTCCGACTCCTCAGAGCGGATGATCGGGCTCGTACGATTTCGTCTTTATCCAAAGGAACGTGTCGGTGAACTTGCACGCAAGATCTCCTTCCAGACCGCAAACAACAACTTCAAACAAGACATAATCGATTACACTTGGTTACTCGACAAATTTGAGAGTGAGACGCTTGAGGCAGAAGCGATGCGAAAGGCCGCGATCGAGAACGCCAAGAATCCAAATGCTGAGAAGACCCCGGAACCGACTCCGGAATCGCCTGCTCAGATCGATGACAACGAACTTGTCTTTACCGTCTACACGGAGAATTACGTCAAGAACTGGGTGATAAGAGTGCCGGTCGATGCGAGTGATCAAGCGACTCTCGCCGCCGCCGAGAAAATAATTGGCAACGATCTCACCGACGATATAGCAAAACGAGTTATCATTGCCCGGCAAGAAGCGTATTCAAATCGGTTCAGTGACCGTCAGCAGTCAATATACGAAGGCGGTTATTACAGCGAGGATAAGCTCGAACTCAAATCGTTGCCGGCCTTTCTAAAAAATGATGACCTGACGGACTGGCTCTTTACTATCCAGACCGAGACACCCGAAGCCTATTCGTATTCGTTAAAAAAATATATCGCGACCGGTGCTGACCATTGGCTGATAAGTGCGATCGTCAAGGCTGACAAGTCCTCGCCGGACCTTCAGCGTCTGCTCGAAGCCTCTGATCGACTGAGTTCCCTTTCACCGGCGTACGAAACGGTCGTATATCACCGTGCAAGACTCTTGCTCGACCTAGGCAAAAATGCCGAGGGACTTAAAATCGTCGATGAGATGCTAGCCCGTGGCGATGGCCTCTCGATTACGAGCCAAAACAGTTTTGCAGCCCTTAAACTCCGTCTCGCGGAATCGCTTGACAACTTTCTTGCCTATTCGCTTCGCCGACCGTTCGCGTACGATTTCGACGGATCGGTTGGTTCGATCGACGACCTGATCGCCCTGCAAAAGACATATTATGACCCGGAGTATAATAAAGACGGACGCGAGGCGTTTGAAAGAGAGGTCGAGGAAAGATTTAAGACAGAAAAGCTCTGGATCGGCCGTAAAATGTTTGCGTCCGAAACGATCGATATGATGAACCGGACTTTTCCTCAGTCATTGCTCAGTAAGATCGAGCGCTCGCCGGCAATCCCTGACTACCTTCGGCCGAAATTCGCGATAGCTATCTGGACTCGCGCATATTTGCTGGACGATATGGCGACACTGATCAAGATGACTCCGGCGGTCGCTCAATATGATGAATCAATGGATGCCGATCTTGCCAAAATAACGTCGTCGACTTCACAGGTGGCTATGGATCGTGCGGTTCTTTACTTTATATTGAAGAATCCCGTTATGAGTCCTTGGGTCGAGGACGGTATGGGAAAGGCTGATAATCAGTTTGGCGAGTGGGACTCAAACGACTGGTGGTGTTCGTACTATATTTCTGAAGACAGCGAAAGTCCGGACATTCCGAAGTTGAAGATCCCCGGATTTGTTACTGCCGCCCAAAAGCAGGCTGCCGAGGCTGAACTCCGAAAGCTTTCGCTGATCGGTGACGCCCCGGAGTTCCTTGCAAAGCGGGTGATCGACTGGCAAAAGCGTGCTCCGTTGGACAAGCGTGTTCCCGAGGCTCTCTACATCGTGCACGCGGCAAATGGTTGGACGAAATATGGCTGCGGCAACAGCGAAGAAACGCAGGTCGCCGTCGAGGCGATCCTGCGTAAGAATTATCCGAATAGTGAATGGACTCGAAAGCTTGATGCCGATAAGGCCGAGCGCGACGCTCAGTAGCTGACTACTTTTCAGCGTTCGCTTTCTCTTCCGCCTTGTATTTTTCGAGTTGAGACTTAAACTCTCGGCAGTTTTTAGCCATTTCGGCCTTGTCTGTCTTGTTTTCCTCGACGCTCTTCTTGATCGACTCTTTGATCTTGTTCAGAAATGTTGCCTTGATCGCCTTGGAAACGAAATTATCATCGGGATTGTTACTTTCGGCCGCAAGCATATCCATTACTTCGTCACACTCGGGGACGCCGATCTTTTGTTCACCGACCGCCGTGTCGACAGCCTTGTCAGTGATCGTCTTATTTGATGAGCTTGACGACGTACCTGACTTCTTCTCAGAAAACGGATTGATCGACGAGCACCCTAATACAGCAGCCACAAGGATCGCCGTAACCAACATCAAAGCAACTTTATTTTTCATAATTTAATCACCGCCGAGAAACTTGTTACGTCTTCATGACGTTGGCCGTTCACACTTTTTGCAATTTGGCGTACTTTTCAATGAGCTTTTTCTGTCCAAACCCCGGAAAACTGACCGTCAACTTGGCGTTGTCCCCCGACCCCTCACGTCTCAGCACTAATCCGCGTCCGTATTTATCGTGTATGACGTGTGCCCCGGGCCCGAGTTGGCCGCTATCCTTTGTTGGCTCAATTCCCTTTGCCGCCGATGATGCCGCCCTGAGACTCTCGTAAGCTGACGGTTTCGGCTTTGTTGGAGTTTGATTTGTAATTTCGGGGCCTGCCGGATCAGTCGTTGGCTTATCCTTCTTCTTAAAAAACTCAGCGATCGCGTCGACGCTGTTGTAGGTCTTACCCGTATATACGCTCTTCGGTCTTGGCGGCTCGGCCAAATTTCGGTCGGGCTCGGCCGACACGCTTGCCGACCCCGTCGAAGTGCTACGGGCATACGATAGCCACGACGAACCTTGTGAGAGGTCCTCGATCAATTCCAGCGGCATTTCATTCAGGAACTGCGACGGTTCCGCCGCTATCTCCTCGCCATAGACACGCCTCCGCATCGAATGCGTCACATACAAAAGTTTCTCGGCCCTGGTTATAGCAACGTAGGCAAGTCGGCGCTCCTCCTCAAGTTCCTTAGGATCGTTGATCGAACGCGAATGAGGAAAGATGCCGTCTTCCAAACCGACCAAAAACACTGTCGGAAACTCTAACCCTTTGGCCGAATGAACGGTCATTAACGTTACGCTTGCCTGGCCGTCGAATTTGTCCGTGTCGGACGTCAACGCCGCGTGGTCGATAAAATCCCTCAGTCCGTCAACTTCTTGTTGGTCGTAATCAACGGCGGCGTTTACAAGTTCTTCGAGATTTTCGAGCCTCGCCGCCGCTTCGTCAGTATTTTCGGATCTAAGGCTATTGGCATAGCCCGTGTCCTCGATCGCCGCGATCACAACGTCTGATACAGGCTTATTTGATTCACCGGCCTCACCGATCTTACTGATCAGATTCTCGATCGCCTTGCGAAATCCACGCATTGCCTCTTTCGCCCTTGGTGTCAGCTTCACTTCGGCCGGAAACATTGGTTCGGTGATCGAGGCAATTGTCATCCACAGCGACGCACCATTCGACTTGGCGTGTCGTTGCAGTTCATCCAGGCTCGTTTTACCCAGGCCGCGAGTCGGTGTATTGATCACGCGAAGTAAGGCTATATCGTCGAACGGATTCAACGCAAGCTTTAGGTAAGCGACGATGTCCTTGACCTCTGCCCGTTCGTAGAACGAAAAGCCGCCGACGATATTGTATTCGATCCGCAAACGCCTGAGAGACTCTTCAAACAAACGGGATTGGGCATTTGTGCGGTATAGGACGGCCATCCGTGCTCCCGGATCGCGTCGCAATTGATCCTGGATCTTAGCCGCGACGAATCTGGCCTCACCGTCAGCATCGAAAGCCTGAAAATAGAATATTCGCTCGCCGCCGGGGTTGGACGTCCAGAGCTTCTTTTTCTTCTGATTAATATTATTGTCGATGATCGCGTGAGCAACATCGAGTATCGTCTGTGTCGAACGATAGTTCTGCTCGAGCAAAATGACTTTCGCGTTCGAAAAATGCTCTTCAAAGCCGAGAATATTACGTATATCCGCCTGTCTGAAACCGTATATGCTCTGGGCATCGTCACCGACAACACAAATGTTCTGCTGTTTTTCAGTCAGATAACTCATCATCGCAAACTGCAGCGCGTTGGTATCCTGATACTCGTCAACGAGAATGTAACGATAGCGTTCGTTGTATTTCTCGCGTGTTTCGGCAGATGTGCGGAGCAGTTTGACCGTCTTGATCAAAAGATCGTCAAAATCAAGAGCATTTGCGGTATTAAGTCGTTCATCGTACATCTTGAAGACCTTTGCCATCGCGGCCCGCTTTTCATCGCCATATTCGATCTTGGTCGCAAAGTCATTCGAGTCCTCGCCGCGGTTCTTGCCTGAGCTTATGGCATTTCTGACCACTCGAGGTGTTACTTGTTTTTCGTCAAGCCCGAGATCTTTGATGCAAGCTTTTATGACTTTTTGCGAATCGTCTGTGTCATAGATCGTGAACGACTTGTTGTAGCCCTCGCCGAGTTTTTCGATATCTTGCCTCAGGATTCGTACGCAGAGGCTGTGAAATGTCGAGATCAGCGGTGCCGACTGCAGTTTCTCATCTTTGAGCAACTCGGCGACACGCGAACGCATTTCACCTGCCGCTTTGTTTGTAAACGTCACCGCGAGAATGTTGTGGGGCGGCACATTTTTATCAGCGATCAAGTGAGCGATCCGGACGGTGATCACGCGCGTCTTGCCCGAGCCCGCACCGGCGAGGATCAGTAAAGGGCCTTCCGTCGTCTTGACCGCCTCGATCTGCTGCGGATTTAGTGAAGCAAATATTTCCATTGGGACCGTTACAATTGTCTCCGGGCACGTAATCGCCGGATAAGATCACTTGATCAGCGATTGAATTTCCTTGAAATGTGGATGACGCGAATCTCGCATTAGCTCGAACAAAGCCATTTCGACCGTTGAGGGAACAACTCCGCTGAACGTCATCTTTCGTATGGCAGCGTCTTTATCCGTTTCGTTTCGCGAACCGACCGCGTCCAGCAGCAGATGAACGTCAAATCCGCTTGCCAGCAGATCGTGGGCCGTCTGATTGACACAAACGTGCGTCTCAACGCCGCAGATCAACACCTTTTGTATTCCGCCTGCCTTCAGACGCTCAACCACGGCTTCACATCCGATCGCACTGAATGTCGATTTCTCCAAGATTCCACCGACGTCCGAGAGCGAAAGCAAAATTTCTTCGACCGTTCGTCCGAGGCCCTTCGGATATTGTTCGGTTACGATCACCGGCAATCCGAGGATCTGAAAACCCTGTACCGCGATCACTGCCCGCTCGATCAACGACGAACTGCCCGGGATCGCGTCACGAAACGCCTCCTGAATATCGACGACGATCAATGCCGTCGAACCGGCTTGTAGAGAGTTTTGATGCATTGGCTTTTGAGCGGATCACTCTTGACCGGTTTCGGCGGCCTTTTTGATCTCGCGTTCCTGCTTTCGGGCTTCTTTTTCAAGCATTTCCTTTTTGTAGGTCTTGAAAAAAAAGTACAGAGCCACCGCGCAAATGATCAGGATAAGGATCATCATCGAGGTGATGAAGTAAATTTCGGCTCTTCCGGATCCGGGCATAAGAGTAGTGTAGAGTCCGATGTGTGCAGATTCAAGTCGGGTTTCGATTACGCGGGCTTGAAAAGCAATGGTCGACCTTATCGCTGAGGCCGAACGGCCGGGGCAAGGTCGGCATCGTCACCCAAAAAGCGTTTGCGGTAAGCTTCAGGCAGGGTTTTAACCTTTTTATTGTTGTCGGTCACCACGTGCAGCGTCTCGCCCTCAGCGATCAGCGTGTCATCCGCACGCCTATACACCTTGTAAACGAAACGCAGACTTCGGCTTCGGACCTCGCTGGCCATCAGCATTATCGTCAGCACATCGTCGTAGTACGCGGGAGATTTGTATCGGCAATAGGTCTCGGCCACGACCATCAAAGCTTCGTCGACCTCCTCCATCTCTTTATAGGAAAAGCCGCGTGCCCTACACAGGTCGCCGCGGCCAACTTCGAACCAAACTAAATAGTTCGAGTGGTGAACTATTCCCATCTGGTCGGTTTCGGCGTAGCGTACCCGTATTTCGGTTTCGTGCCAGCCGGTCATAAGATTATTGGCTGGGAGACAGGGATTCGAACCCCGATAGGCAGATCCAGAGACTGCAGTCCTACCATTAGACGATCTCCCAGCGTTACTAATAATTTACGTTCCAGTCGCCGCGATTGTCAAACCACTTTGCGTATCTCCTCTCCGACAGGCAAAATAGAGGTTTATGTCGGAAGACAAAGATATACTTAACAATCGTCAGGCTTATCACGAATTCTTCATTCTTGATAAGTACGAGGCCGGCGCCGCTCTCGTCGGCACCGAGGTTAAGAGTATTATGGCCGGCCGCATTCAACTCAAAGAAGCCTTTGTTCAGATCAAGGACGGCGAGGTCTGGCTGCTGAATTCGCATATTTCTCATTACTCGCACGGCAATATCAATAATCACGATGTCTTGCGGCCGCGAAAGCTCCTACTTCACCGCCGCGAGATCGAAAAACTTGAAAAAGAAACCACCGTTAAGGGTATGACGCTCGTTGTAACCCGCATTTATTGGAAAAACGGGCGGATCAAATTTGAGGTCGGCGTTGCCAAGGGCAAGAAGCTATACGACAAACGCGAAACCGAAATGCGTAAGACGATCGATAAAGAAACTCGGCAAGAGTTGAAACAAGGGCTTAGATAAGTTATAGATAGTACAAGGCTTTTAGCTTAAAAAGACAATTAATAACAGAGGTGTGGATGAAGGTTCAGGGAATAAACGCAAATTTTACCGAAGCTAACGTAGATGCGTTAGCAGTCGCAGTCTTCAAAGGTGATAAAGTCACCGCCGGCGTTATCAAAGATCTCGACAAATTGACCGGCGGCCTGATAGCCGCTGTCATTAAAAACGAAGAATTTAAGGGCGATAAGGGCGAGACCGCTCTTATACGATTTGTGCCTAAGGGCAAGGGCAAGGCCAGTCGCCTTCTTCTGGTCGGCGTCGGTGATGAAAAAGATTTCGGCACATCGGATGTCGCCGGCGTCTCCGGTACTGCTACCCGATTTTTGCGTTCCCGCAATGTCAAGACCTTTGCACTCTTGCCCCGATGCGAGGCATCGGCCGTCGAGATCGCCCAAAATGCTGCTCAGGGTTTTATCACCAGCCAGTTTGAGCTCGATAAATACAAGACCAAGGACAAGAATGACAAGGCCGTCACCGGTCTGACCATCTGCATCGACGGAGCCAAGCCTGCCGATATCAAGAACGGCATCGCCCGCGGCCAGGCTATCGGCGATTCGATGAACTTCACCCGCGACCTAGCTAATGAGCCGCCGAATATCCTGCATCCGACCGAGATGGCGGCACGAGCCCAGAAGATGGCCAAGGAAACCGGTCTCAAATGCGAGATCCTGGACGAGGCCAAGATGACCAAGCTCGGGATGGGTTCGCTGATGAGCGTTTCGATCGGTTCCGAACAGCCGGCCAAGATGATCGTCCTCAAATATACGCCTGCCAAGAGCACCGCCAAAACGGGCGAGCTGTTGGCTCTCGTCGGTAAGGGCATCACCTTTGACACCGGCGGCATCTCGCTCAAACCCGGCGACGGAATGGACGCGATGAAGTACGATATGTCCGGCGGGGCGACCGTGCTTGGCACAATGCGTGCGATCGCAATGCTCAAGCCCAGCGTGCCGGTCATAGGCATCGTCGCGGCAGTCGAGAATATGCCCGACGGCAAGGCATCACGTCCGAGCGATGTCGTGCACGCGATGAACGGCAAATCGATCGAGATCCTCAATACTGACGCCGAAGGCCGTCTGATCCTCGCCGATGCTGTCGCCTACGCCGAAAAGCTCGGAGCTACGAGCATCGTCGATATGGCCACGCTGACCGGAGCCGTGATCGTCGCTCTTGGCGACCAGAACACAGGCATAATGGGCAACGATCAAGGCCTGGTCGATGAGATCATCGCCTGCGGTAAAGAGACCGGCGAAGGCTTCTGGCAGCTTCCGGTCAGCCCCGAATACAGCAAACAGATCAGGTCTGACATTGCCGATATTAAGAACATCGGCCCTCGCGGCAAAGCGGGCACCATTATGGGAGCCGTCTTCATCCAGGAGTTTATAGACAAAGCTAAATGGGCCCATCTCGACATCGCCGGCACCGCTTGGATCGATTCCGGAAAATCGCATATGTCCAAGGGTCCGACCGCCGTCGCGATCCGTTCGCTCATCCGCTTGATCGAAAGATCACAGTAAACTACCCAAAACCCGCAGGCCACGGCCGGACGGTTTGTCTATTAACAAAGGGCCTGGGGCAAAAGCTCTTGGCCCTTTTCCTGTTCGCGTTTTACCGCCCGTGAGTGTCCCAAATTAGTTCAATTTAATTTGAAACAGTTGGAGCACGCGTTCTTAAACGCTAAGCCGTGTGATTGCTGTTAGTTACGGGCGGAAAGTGTCCCTAATTAATTACAGGTTTCTGGCGAATTTGGGACAGGCTAAATGCTCCAAATAAATAAGTTAACCACCCAAAGTGTCCCTAATTAATTTCCTTCCCCTAAGGTTCATCGCAAAATGAGCTTGGAAATGCCTTAACGCGTGTGTTTGTAGCATTTAGCGGGATCGTGCTGTTTCGCAATACAATTCTGCGTATCCGAGTATTTTCAAAGATCAAGGCCATAGCCGAAGAACTTGCCGTATGGACCCGCAAGACAATTATCTCACAGATGTTGTGCATCATACAACATATTATCTATGACACAAAAATAAAAATGAGCGACATCTCCCACCGCGAACAATTAGATTGACTCCGAATAGAGAATTGCAATATCGGTGGCCCGATGCCGATAGCTTTTTTTATGGAGCGAGTTAGAACAATTAGAATCAGTACACGGGTTAAGATCACACCGGTTTCAAGTATGCCCCAACCTCGACTTCCGGGTAAATATCGCTGTATTTCAACACTTTTGTTGCTCCGATCCGCCTGTTGATATGTTCACGACTTAACTCATTGGCGGAAACTACACCGGAGGCAGATAGCAATTCAATGAAACTCATGATCGTTGCTTCGTGGTAATTAGCAACTCTTTGAGCTTTGTCTGAAACCACTAAACCCTTCATTAACCCTTCATTCTGAGTTGCAACGCCAGTCGGACAAGTATTCAGATGGCATTGCAGTGCCTGAATACATCCGGTTGCCAACATCATTGCTCTAGCTACGCTGACCATATCGGCACCTATCGCGATCAGTCTGGCAATGTGAAATCCGTTAAAGACTTTTCCGGCGGCGATCACCTTGATATCTTTTTTCAAATCGAATCCGTTCAAGCAATCAACTGCGAACGAAAGCCCATCTCTTAAAGGCATTCCGATGGAATCGGCAAATTCGATCGGTGCTGCTCCCGTTCCGCCTTCGCCTCCATCTATGGCGATGAAATCGGGCTTTATTCCCGTCTTTATCATCGCTTTGCAGATGTCCATAAATTCTGATTTTTTTCCGATGCACACTTTGAAGCCAACAGGCTTGCCGCCGGATAGATCTCTCAGCGTTTTGATAAATTGCATTAGCCCTTCCGCATCAATAAAAGCGGTGTGAGCGGGCGGCGAGTTGACGGTCGTGTGGGGTTTGACGTGCCGAATAGCGGCGATCTCTTCGGTGTTTTTTATGGCAGGCAGTATTCCTCCGTGTCCGGGTTTTGCTCCCTGTGAAAGTTTTATCTCGATCATTTTCACATTATCCAAAGTGGCTTTTTTCTGAAAAAGTTCCGGGCTGAATTCCCCATTTTCCGTCCGACAGCCAAAATACCCCGTCCCGATCTGCCAGATCAGATCTCCGCCGGGTTGCAGGTGATACGGGCTCAGTCCGCCTTCCCCGGTATTTTGTGCAAAATTTCCAAGCATTGCCCCGGCATTCATTGCCAATACTGCGTTTTTACTTAATGAGCCGTAACTCATTGCCGAGATGTTTAATCTGCTTGCCGAATATGGTTTTTTGCAGTCTGCTCCGCCAACGACAACTCTCTGTTCCTGTTCAAGATCAGCCGGATTTGCGGCATAGATCGAATGGTCGATCCACTCATACCCCGACCGATAAACATCCCACTGAGTTCCGAACGGACTTGTGGATGTTTGCTTTTTTGCTCGTTGATAAATTACAGAACGAAAAAGCCGGTTTATCGGTTTTCCTTCCGTATCGGTTTCAACGAAATACTGCATTATTTCTGGTCGGACCTTTTCCAGCAAATAGCGAAAGTTTCCGATTATCGGAAAATTCCTGCGAATAGTCTGTCTCTTTTGTGTAATGTCGATCACGCCGATCACAATAATCGGTGCGACTACTATAAAAGTCAGCAAAAAATACGGACTGATCAAACTAAGAAGTAAAATTGCCGCAACTATTACTATCGATAATGTTATGAAACCTTGTCTGACACTCATATTATTAAACTGCTAGGCTTTCTATCTTGCCATAAATACCTCTGAGGCTTACTTTCACACGTTCAGAGAGTGAAAATCCTATCAAATTTGCGTATTTTCACTCTTATTTTAGCAGAGCATAGTTTATAAAATAATCAATGACGAGCGTTAGCGTCGTTTTCACGGCTTGTTTAACGAAGATGTATGTCTTGAGAGTAGAAAAGTAGAAAAAGAGGAATAGGGTCAGGCCATGCGATCTATTCGATACTCGTTCATAAAGTCCGATGGCAGCGATTGCAAAGGGAATCCCAACCAGACAAACACGACGATGCCCGCTTCGTTTGCGACTCCGGCATTTACGAATCCAAAGATCAGCACGACGACGAACCGAATTACTACGAGCGGATACTCGTATGATTTGTGCGGTTTCACGCGGACCGACGCGGACGGGCGGAGCAACACTTATGACGGCGAGAATATGCAGACGCAAGTCAGAAACTCTTCGAACGTGACGCTTGGTCGATACTCGTATGACGGCGGCGTGGGGAGCGAGGGTCGCTGCATCCAAATAGGAATTAAAAAAGCCGCCGGTTTAACCCGGCGACTTTTGCATTTGGAGATATTGGCCGATTCGCAGGATATCGAGGAGTGCCTGCGGTCGATCAAGATAGTGACTATTTATTGGTGATGTATTTGAAAGCCATCGAGGCAATATCGTCTACGGCACTACCGTCGCGATCGCTGTCGAGCATATTTGACGCCATATCGAGCATCGCATTTCCGCTTGACTGCTGCTGTACGGGCTGCGAGGCTCCGCCGAGCAATCCGCCGAGCAGTCCGCCGAGGCCGTCGGCACCGACGCCCTGCTGCTGTTTCTGCTTACCGAGATAGCCCATCACGATCGGTGCGAGAAACATCAGGATCTGAGCGACCTGTCCCATCCCGAGTCCGGTCTTATTGCTAACGTCCTGGGCGACCGCACCTTGGTTTGTACCCAAAATATGGCCGAGGATGCCGCCCGCGTCCGCCTGACGCGGCGGAGGTGCGGCCTGGCCGCCGCCAAAGATCATTCCGGCCAATCCGCCGAGGTTATCGAGGATGCCGCCGCCGCTGTGATCCTGATCGAGAGCGGCATTGAGGCTCTCGGCACCGTCGGGCGTCGCGGCGTTGTTGGCAAGGCCGCCGATGAGTGCCGGCAAGGCGAGTTGGATCGCCGAATTTACGAGCGAACTGTCCGCTCCGACATTTTGACTGATCTGATCGACCGCCTGAGTTCCCTGGTCTTGTCCAAGTAGGTCTTGTAATGAAAACATAGATAATCTCCCTTAATTTTGAATTATTTAACTGGGTGTCGTTATAGTATCAGAGTGCAGATAAGCTTAGCAAAGAAATTTACGCAACCCTTCGGCCCGGTTTCGGGTAGTGTCTCGCTCGCAAAAATGCGCGTGATCTGCGTCGCGATCGCGGTAGCCGTCTTGGTATTTATGGGAGGTTGCGGCCTCGCCGATACGGCCCAACGACCGCTCGCCTATGTCGGCACTATCGCAGGTTCGGGCGGAGACATCGGCGAACCTTTCGGCATCGCGGAACGGGGCGGAATACTCTATTTTTCGGATGGCCAAAGCGGAAAGATCCTCCGCGTCACCGGAGATGGTGTCACCGGCATTTTTGCCGAGGGTTTGGACACGCCGTCGGCGATCGCATTCGGGCCGGACGGCGAGTTGATAGTCGCGGACACGGGTTCGCACTCGATCAAGTCGATCGACAGCGACGGCAAAGTGTCGGTCATTGCCGGTTCACAGGGCCGTTCCGGCAATTCTGACGGCAGTGCCGCTGCCGCCACATTCAACGCTCCGGTCGGTGTGGCAGTACACGCGGACGGGCGAATATTTGTCGCCGATACATACAATGACCGGATACGCGTTATCGAAAAGGGCTCGGTCAGAACGATAGCGGGCGGTGACACGGGCTTTGCTGACGGAGTCGGGCTCGAATCGAGATTTGATACTCCGACCTCGATCGCTCTCTGGGGCGAACGCCTGATCGTCGCCGACAGCGGCAATCGGCGGATCCGCGTTGTCGAAACCGACGGACGCACGTGGACACTTGCCGGAAACGGTCAGGGCGATCTAAGCGATGGCTTGCTATCGCAAGCGTCATTTGTCCAACCGACGGCAGTTGCCGTAGATAGCGGCGGCATCATCTACATCGTCGACGGCAACGCCATCCGCCGCATTGGCGGGTCGGTAATGCCATTGGTCACGACGATCTCCGCCGATGGTCGTGGCCTCAAGGACGGTAATGCTGTGAAAGCACGATTTAACCGTCCGTCGGGGCTCGGGTTTGCGTCAAACGGCGATCTCGTCGTTGCCGACAGCGAAAACCGCGTCGTACGCCGTTTCTCAACCGAAAAGTCGTCACACGTCATCTCCAAAGCCGAGATCGACGGCCTGCGTGACAAGCCGGAGGTTTTTCGCGAGGAACAACCGGCACGCTGGCCCTACGATCCACCATCGGCAAAACGCGACATCGCCGGCACACTCGGTGAGATCCGCGGCCTTATGACGCCCGAGGCAAAAGACGTCTGGTATCACAACGGCCTCGATATTGCCGGCAACTACGGCGAGACGGCACGATTCGTCCGTGATGAAAAAGTCTTGCGAACAACGGCCGCCGAAAACTTTGGCACCCTGCGTGAGTTGATCCGTATGCCGACGCTTGGCTATATTCACATTCGTCTGGGCCGCAACGCTTCGGGCGAACCGTTCGGCGATGAGCGGTTTCAGTTTCGACGCGACTCTACCGGCAAGACGGTCGGCGTTCGCGTCCCGCGAGGCTCAAAGTTTAAGGCCGGCGAGCCGATCGGCACGCTTAACCCTATGAATCACGTCCATTTGATCGCCGGACGGAGCGGTTCAGAAATGAACGCCCTCGACGCTCTCAAGTTGCCGGGCATTACGGATTCACGGCCGCCGGTCATCGAAAAAGTGACCATCTACGACCAAGACTGGAATTTAGTCGAAACCGTTACCGAAAGATCGCGTATTACGGTGACCGGCAAGATGCGGATCGTGATCAGGGCATATGATCAGGTGGACGGTAATGCCGACCGCCGCCGTTTGGGCGTCTATCGTGCCGGATATGAGATCTGGGCGGGTGACTCGACGGTTTCGACCGCTCCATTGGGCGAGATCAAATTTGATCGTCTGCCGACGAGCGAATCGCTGCGATACGTTTACGCCGACGGCAGTCATTCCGGAGCGACCGGCGAGACGATATTCAGCTATATCGCCACCAATATCGTGGACGGCGAGAGCTACCGCGAGTCGTTTTTGGACGCCGCAGCATTTGAGAACGGAACATACTTATTACGCGTATTTGCATCAGACTATTTTGGCAACACGTCACGACGCGACATTTCGATCGAGGTAAAAAAATGAGAAGGTTCGTAATATTCATCGCAATTGCGATATTCGCGGTCAACGCTGCCGAGATACGGGCGTTCGACACCGGAATCATCAAAACGGCACCGCCGGCACCGACGTTTACGGACGCCGAACGCCACACCGAACTCGCCAAACGGCGAGCTGCGGTCGCAGCAAAGATGACGGACAACAGTGTTATGGTGATGTTCAGTGCCGAACCGCGAATATATACCAACGACGTCGATTACGTCTTGCGGCAAGAGAACAACCTCTATTACCTCACAGCACTAAAACAGGGCAATGTAATGCTGGTGATCCGAAAGTCGGGCGGCAAGGTCACCGAGACGGTGTATTTACCAAAGCGGAATCCGCAGTTTGAGACCTGGAACGGCAAGATGTATTCGAACGACGACGCTGTGCGTTTGTCCGGTATTCGCAACATCGTCGATGCCGGTCAGCGTTCGGCTTACCTTCAGAGCCTCAAGGAACATTCGGACAAAACGATCGCGACCGTTTACCTTCTGTTGCCGGACGGCGACTATGACAGTGACGGCAAACGCGAGTTTCGCCAGGAAAATGAGTTTTCGCGATCACTTGCGGCGTACAAGGTTGAAAATTCGCAACCGATATTCGCTGAACTTCGCCAAATAAAATCGCCGTATGAGATCAAACTGCTGCAGCACGCGATCGATATAACGACCGAGGCACATATGCGTTCGTGGGCGACTGCGGGCGATGCTTCGATGGAATATGAGGTTCAGGCTGAGGTCGAATATACGTTTCGCCGACGCAATGCAGACTATTGGGGATATCCGTCGATCGTCGGTTGCGGGCCAAATGCGACGACGCTCCATTATGAGGAGTCACAGGGCCCAGTGACCAAAGGGTCGCTGCTACTGATGGACGTCGGTGCCGAATATGATCATTACACGGCCGACGTTACGCGCACCTTTCCTGTAAACGGCAAATTTACAAAGGAGCAGGCCGAGATATATCAGATCGTTTTCGACGCTCAAGAGGCGGTCGCCGCGGCGATCAAGCCCGGCGTGACGATGAGTTCCCTTTCGGATATCGCCGACCGAGTGATCATCGACGGGCTTTTCAAACTCGGGCTGATCACGGACAAAGACTCGTCGCAATACTCGATGTGGTATATGCACGGCCTCGGCCATTGGCTCGGGATGAACGTCCACGATGTCGGCCGCAACGGTGTTCCGCTAAAGGCCGGAATGGTATTTACGAATGAACCGGGCATTTACATTCGTGCGGACGCACTCGATTACCTGCCCGATACACCCGCAAATCGGGAGTTTCTGGCGAAAGTACGGCCTGCGTTCAACAAATACAAGAATATCGGCGTCCGCATCGAGGACGATATGCTGGTCACTCCGACAGGCGTCCAATGGATGACCAAGGAACTGCCGCGCACGATCACCGATATCGAGGCCTTTATGGCATCAAAGCCGACGGTGCGTTAAGAGACCGGATAAAATGTCGTCAATTAAGAGAAAGCGGCCCGTGGCGCTTTCTTTTTTACCGGCAGAATATCAAAATAGAGGCTCAATTAAAGCCGTGGCAAAAAAAACCTTAAGACCCAGTGGCGACGCTTCCCTTCCACTCGTGATCGTCAACCCCAGATCCGCCGCCGGTTCGACGCAGCAAAACTGGTCGGGCACCGCAGCGGACATTCGTGCGCATTTCGGGCCGTTTAGCGTTGCTTTTACCAAATGCCAGCGCGATGCGATCGACATTGCCGAACGCGGGGCGATCGCCGGGCGCCCGTTTATCATAGCCTGCGGCGGCGACGGAACCATCAATGAGGTTGCCAACGGCATCCTCCGCTCCGGCAAAGACGTCGAACTCGGCGTAATGCCCTCAGGCACGGGCGGTGACTTTCGCCGAACGCTCGGGTTGCCCAACTCAAATCGTGAGGCCGCCGCCGCCCTGCGTACCGGCGACACAAAATGGATCGACGCCGGAAAGGTCACGTTTTCGGATTTCGATGGCAAGACCATCAGCCGATTTTTCCTCAATGTTTCGTCGATCGGGCTGGCGGCATCGATCATCCAGCGGGTCAAATCGGCAAAGGTCTTTGATTGGCTGCCGATCGAGGCTCTGCGAGGGCAGGCAAATTTTGCGGCATCGACACTGCAGGAAGTAATGAATCTCGATCCGCTGACGATCCGCGTAAGCCTGGACGGCGGCGAGGAACGCAGCCTACAGACGATCAACTTCTGCATCGCCAACTCGCGCTACTTCGGCGGCGGGATGATGATCGCTCCGGAGGCCAAGATCAATGACGGATTTCTGGATGTGATAAATATCGGCGATATCAGTACCGCCAAGATACTCATCAACGCCTACACGCTCTACCGCGGCACACATCTCGATCTGAGCGAGGTCCACGACACGCTCGCCCGTAAGGTCACGGTTCGCTCCGCTGATGATAATACTGAGATCAGGCTCGAAACCGACGGCGAACTTCCCGGCAAATTGCCTGCTGTCTATGAGGTCGTCCCGAACGCTATCCGCGTCCGCGTACCACGCGGACATAAATAGTCTCGCTGCTATTGAAAGTGCAGCCCGCTATTTGTGAGCGTTTCACATTTGGAATGCACGGAATATGAAACAATCTTTACTTACGATCGGCTTGGCAGCGGTGCTCATACTGTTTCGCAGTGTCACGGTTGCTCAGACCGCTCCGCCGGCAGACACCGATGATCTCCAATCGTGGGATGACATACAGTTCACCGTGAGCCTCAACAAAAGGTTTGCTCTGTACACGGCTGGCACATTACACCTTGATCGAAATATTTCCCGCGTGAATGAAGGCCGCTTTGGCGTCGGGATAACGTACAAGGCGACATCGCGACTGGCCGTCACGCCCGCCGTCACCTTCATTCGATATCGCAATTCCGCCGGCAAGTTCCGTACCGAGTATCGCTATTGGCTGCGAGGTGTCTACAAGTTTCCGGTCAAGCGATTCGGTCTGTCGCACCGCAGCATGATCGAATATCGTGTGAGGCCGGGCGTTAATATTTTTCGGTTTCGCCCGTCGATCACAATAGAAAAGGCGTTGCCGAAAAGTATTGTTGCCGGACTTACGATATATGCCACCGAAGAACCGTTATACGATTCAGTGTCCCGACGATTTTCTAAAAATAGATTCACCGTCGGATTTAACAAGGTGCTCAATAAACACTCGTCAGTCGATATCTATTACCTACGACAAGGCGATAATTTCTCAAATCCGGGCACGATCGACATTATCGGTACGACACTTAAATTCAGATATTAACGGATAAAGACCGGCCAAGCCCGAAATGTACAATTCAATGGTTAACGCGGGCCCGTTGCGGGATCGACGGCGGACGGCTTGCACTCAAATTAATGGCAGACTAAGATATTCGAAAACGCAAGCTCATTATGTCTAAATCCTTTTGCGAACGCCTGATCGAGTCATTTGAGGCACGTCCGGAAAAAACCGCGATGCGCATCGTCGGCTCCGAGGATGCAACCTACACCTACGGTGAACTGCTCGATCAGATGCGCTCCGTCGCATATCGGCTCGGGCAAGAGAATGTCCAATTCGGCGATCGTGTCGCCCTGATCGGCGAAAATCACCCGAAATGGGCTGTCGCCTATCTCGGTTCGGTCTATCACGGCGCGGTCATCGTCCCGATGGATCCGCACGGCGAGATCGAGACGATCACCAATTTTCTCGAAAATTCTGAGGCAAAGGTTGCATTTATCTCGCCCGACCAGATAGAGCGATTTACGCAGATCGGCGAAAGGCTCGGACGCCAGATCCCTACCGTAGTGTGGGAGATGAAGGAAAGTGCGACTGGATTTCAGCACTTTGATGACTGGACTGCCACCAAATATCCGGAGAGTTACGCAGCCGAGGTACCCAAGGCAAGAGGGTCCGACACTGCATTGCTGATGTACACCAGCGGCACGACCGGCACTCCGAAGGGCGTCCCGCTGTCGCACGACAATATCATCGCCGAACTCGAGGGTGTCAATCGCGTCCTGCAACTCTCGGACAAGGAAAAGATCCTCTCATTGCTGCCGTTGTTTCACGCTTATTTACAGATCGTAAATATGTGGATCGCGACGACCTATGGCTGCGAAGTAGGCTATCTCAAGGAACTTACGCCCGCCGCACTTAGTGAGGCGATGAAGACATTTAGGCCCACGATACTGACGACCGTGCCGCGGCTTTGGTATCTGTTTCACAAAAAGATCTTTGATGCCGTCGCTGCTAAGCCAAAGACGGTCCAGACGCTTTTCAGGGCGATGCTCGCCGCCAATGGCAGGCTCAGAGACACGTTTAACATCAATCTGGGCCGAAAGTTTTTCGGTGCGGTGCACGAGTCTTTCGGCGGTGATCTGCGGATCGCGATCTCTGCCGGCTCACGCTTTGACGAGGCCGTCGCCAAGGACTTTCACAAGCTCGGGTTTACGATCCTGCAGGGTTACGGCCTGACCGAGACCTCCGGTGCCGCGACGGCCACGTATGAGGACGACAATCGCGTCGGTTCGGTCGGAAAACCGATGCACGGTATCGAGATCAAGATCGCCGAACCGGATACGACCGGCGTCGGCGAGGTTTTGATCCGCGGAGCGATGGTCTTTGCCGGATACTATAAGAATCCGCAGGCGAACGCCGAAGCATTTACCGAAGATGGCTGGTTTCGTTCCGGCGACCTCGGGAAACTCGACAAAGACGGTCACCTTTACATCGTCGGACGTGGTAAAGACGTCATTGTCCTGTCGTCAGGCAAAAACGTGCATCCCGAGGATCTCGAGGTTCACTACCTGAAATGTCCGCTCGTCGCGGAACTCGCCGTGATCGGCGTCGCCGACGAGAGCGAGGCGCGTGCCGGTGCGGAAAAGCTTGCGGCCGTGGTCGTACCCGATTTTGATTATCTCAAACAAGCAAAGATCGCCAATTCGAAAGAAGCGATCCGGCACGAACTTGATTCGCTTGGCCGCGACCTGCCCGAATATCAGCGCGTCCGCGACTACGTGATCCGCGTCGAACCGCTACCGCGAACCGCTACACGCAAGATCAAACGATTTTTGCTCAAGCAAGAGATCGAGTCCGGCGTGATCTCCGCCGATGCAAAGGAGGCAAAGGCGTGGGAGTTTTCGGCCGAGGATACTGCACTTTGCGACACTTCGACCGCACAGGCTGTTGTAAGTGCCATTCGCCAAAACTCAAAGGATGCCGACGTCGTGCATCCGTCGATGAACCTCGAGATCGATCTGGGGCTTGACAGCCTTGCCCGGGCCGAGGCATTTGCCGCCCTTGAGCAAGCATTTAATACCGAATTTGAGGGTGACGAAGCCGCGGGGGCTTTGACGGTCCGTCAGGTCATTGATCTCGTTAACAAACACGGCGGTGCCGAGATGGAGGCCGTCTCGGTCGATCTGAACTGGAATAAGATCATAAATGATACTGACAACGATCTCCCAGAGGTGCAGGTCGTCCTCAAGGATCAGCCGATATTTGGGGCATTCGCGTTTGTCGTTTACAAGTGCTTTAACCTTTTCTGCAGAGTATTTATGCTGCTCGAGGTCAAGGGCGTAGACGAACTCCGCAAACTCGACCGTCCGTTTCTCATCTGCCCCAATCATCAGAGCTTTTTGGATCCATTTGTGCTCTGCTCAAATTATCCGTACTCATTGTTCCGAAATAGTTTTCACGTCGGGGCGAGCGAGTTTTTTGCTAACTCGTTTATGCGCTATATCGCGACGATGCTCAATGTCGTTCCGGTCAATCCCGATACCGAGCTTATGCGCGCGATGAAGGCCGGAGCGATCGGCCTCAAGCACGGTAAGGTGCTAAATATCTACCCCGAGGGCGAACGAGCCTTCGATGGCCAACTTCACGGATTTAAGAAGGGTGCCGCCATTCTATCGACCGAACTCGATCTGCCGATCATCCCGATAGCAATAGATGGGATGTACAAGGTATGGCCTCGCAATTCCTGGCGGATCCGTCCGGCAAAGGTCAAGATAACTGTCGGTAAGCCGATCATCGCCCGCGAAGTGATCGCCGCGAAAGCCGTGGCCGGCGAAGATGCGTATGCTGTCGTTACCGATCATCTCAAGCAGACGATCGCCGAAATGATCGCCGAGATGCGTAAATGATCGTTTTCTAAGACGGGTAGCGATCCATGCAATTTGGCTCGACAGCGAAAGGTTGTCATCCGCGGTCAAGTGGTCGTCAAGTTACTCTGACTTTCACCTTTCAGATAACTCCCGGACGATCACGTTACTATTCGACGTTACTTTAAGTCCGCGATCTCCGACGAGCCGTATCCTTCACACAGAACAAATTTACCGCTCATATATTTCTGAACGTTGGCAATAATATGCTTGTCCGCCCACTCCACGGGCATCGGTTTTTCGATCTCGCCTATGCCGCTGATCGCCTTGGCGTACTTGATGTAATCGGCGAGTTCGGTGTCGTCATCGACCAGGACAAGTTGAGCGTCGGAGTCCTGATCATGAATTTTTTGCGCCACCTCTATCAACTCTTCTTTTTTGAGGCCTGAGGGGATCTTATAATACGCAAACTTGATGCCTTTGATCGCGTAACTATCGAGTTTGGCAGGTTTGCCCGACGAAGTCGTTTGCGTGTCAGGCGAGGATTTAGTGCCGTTGGACGGTCTATCTCCGCTCTTATTTGAATTTCCGAGATTTGAGCAGGCAATACCGGAAGCGACGGCAAGTGTTGCGGTCAGCAGTAAATTGACAATATTTTTATTCATTTGAGCGTTCCCCTTTAGTCCACGAGAGTACCACAGTTTCCGCTGCTACGAACACAAAAAAAGAGCAGGTCGAGCCTGCCCTTTTAATGCGAAAATATAGCCGTTTCAGACTACTTTTTCGGCGTTGCCGAATCCGCCGGCTTGATCTCTTTCACCTCGGCACCGGGTTTGACGTCGGTAGTCTTGGTATCCTTTGCATCGTTGGGCTTGACCGGCGGCGCTACTGTCGGCGATACCGGCGGTGCAGTCACCGGCGACGCCGGTTGGACAGCGATCGGGGTTGCGACCGGTTTTGTTTCCGGTTTGACCGGAGTTGTCGGGGTCGCGGTACCACTGCAGGCACCCAGGATCGCGGTGCTCACGGCCAATGCCGTCGTTAAAATTATTGTGCTTCTCATTGTATTTACCTCTAAAGTAATTCGGAAACGGGCTCTTGCCGCCCGCAAGCTGACATCCACACAGTCAGAATGATCCGAGCCGTCTTTCCGCTTCGACCGTTCAAAATTTGTACGATCCAAGCCAACTCTTTTCAACACTGCGCCATCTAGAACGACCTTGAGAGGCATTCTTGCACTAATTTATTATTTTTTTCTTTACCGTGAATTTGGCGTCATCAACGGTGAAATGTACAGAATTCTTTTGGCTGGGTTTCTTCTGAAAATGTGCGAGTCTCTTTGACCGGACAATTGATGGTTGCACGCATACCAGTCAGCGGGCAGATCAATACGGTAAATGTACCTTTCGACCGCCCCTGTGATCCTGATTTGCTTTCATTCTTTTCGACCGGACCAGTAGGTGGCTCGGCTCCGTCCTGCCAAGTGCTAGAGAGCGGTGTTGGGCTCGGCGTCGGGCGTTGCTCGGAGTCAGGCAGCAAACTTTCATCCACCGTCTGCACCATATTACGATTTGGCAGGGTACCGAGTAAAAATAGTTCCACTCGCCGAAACTCTGCGGGAACATCCGTGACGAACACCTCTTTCGGCTCCGGCGGCAATGGGTCGTCGTAGATCTCGGCATTCGGGTCCACCGCCGGCTTTGGTGTGGGTGTGGGTGTCGGGGTCGGCGTTTTACCTCCCACGGCAGGATCATTGGCGTCGAGTTCGCGGATCAATGTGCCGTTGCGTATATCGATCTCGGCCCGCTTGATACCACCGGGCATTGCCCAGTCGCCATTCCACTCGGGATGGATATTGAGAGATTGCTGCATAAAGTCCGCCCAGATCGGCATTGCGGAATCTGAGCCCTTCATCCCTAGGTCGTCTCCGTTATCAAACCCAACGTAGACGACGCAGACGAGCTCCGGCGTAAATCCGGCAAACCATCCGTCGCGTGATGTGCCGGTTTTGCCGGCAAACGCCGTTTTACCGGCAACATTGCGAAAACCCCAAGCTTGGGCCGAGGCAGCGGTACCGCGATTTATGACGTCTTTCATTATGTCGTCCATCACATAGGCAACATCGGGCCGCACAACGGTCTTTTTGTCAGGTGATTGCAACGAAATAGTTCGGCCATCGCCGGCGGTTATCTGCTTGATCGGCATAGGCAAAACCCTGTCGCCCAGATTTGCAAACATCGTGTACGCGGTCGCGACCTGCAACGGCGTCGCCTCGGCAGTGCCAAGAGCCATCGATGGATAGGCTTTTTCAACCTTTGGGAAACCCGCCTTTGCCGCAAAATTCATTACTTTTCCGATATTCAACTGCATTGCCAGATCGACGGTGATGACGTTCTTGCTCTTGACGAGAGCGTCGCGAAGCGTTGTCTCCTTGTTCGAAAAGACATCGCCGTAATTTCCGGGTGAGTATGTATCCTGATTGAAGGTAAATGTCTTTTTCTCGTCCTTGAAGATACTTGCGGCCGTAAAGATCCTCGAGCCCGAGTCGTATGCCGAATTGATGGCGGCGGCATATACAAATGGCTTAAAGACCGAACCGGGCTGACGCATCGCATCGGTGGCTCGGTTAAACTGATTTTCGAGGTAATTGCGACCTCCGACCATCGCAACGATCTCGCCTGTTTTCGGCCGGATCGCAACGAGAGCGGCATTTAGACTGCCTTTTGGCTTTTTGGGGAACCGCTTGTCCAATGCTTCGAGTCGTTTGCTGACCGTTTCATAGGCAACACGCTGAAGATCAGGGTCGATCGAGGTGTAAACGCGTAGATGCTGCAATGCTTCAGGATCGCTAACGATCTTTGGCAATTCTTCGATGGCGTACTGCGAAAAATACGGCATTCCTTGCAGATCTTTCGTGTTGGATATCTGTCTGAGCTCGATGACGGCTTGCTTCGATTCGGCAAACTGTTGTTGCGAGACCTCGCCCGCCTCCAACATCGATTCGAGGACCTGGTTTCGGCGTTCCGTGACCTTAGCTAGATTCTTATACGGATTGTAACGGTTTGGACTGCGGATGATACCCGCGATAAAAGCGGCTTCGGGTAACGAAAGCTGGGTGACATCCTTGCCGAAATAGGCATTCGCCGCCTCGCCGACTCCGTAGATCGAGACACCCGACTGCTGACCCAAATAGATCTGATTGGCGTAAAGTGTAAAGATCTCCTGCTTCGACAAACGGGTTTCGAGAATGACCGACATATAAGCCTCGGTCAGCTTACGCGTGAGAGTTACCTCATTGGTTAGCAGCATATTCTTAACTAATTGCTGCGTGATCGACGATCCGCCTTGGTTATTAAGCCTTGAGTTTTCGTCCGGGTCGTAACGGCGCCAGAGTGCCCGGGCGATGCCCCGCAGATTGACTCCGTAATGCTCAAAAAACGAACGGTCCTCAGTAACCGTGATCGCCTTGATCAGATGCGGCGGAAGGTCATTGAAGCTAACGCTCTTGCGGCGGCCATCGCCCTCAGCTGCGATCGAACTTAGTAATTTTGGCTCGAGTCTCGACTCCTTAAGCTCCGCACCGTTATCTTTTTCAACGATCGACGCGACCGACTTCCCGTCTTTCTTAAACTTTACGGCCAACGCCGGAAATACCTTTTGCCCGTCGATCGTGCCTGTGTTGCCCGGTTCGATATTGAGTATGTCGTTTTCGAGCCAGTAACGGCTGCGAGCCTTGTCGGCCCGGTCACTTCGCTCAATGTAACCCGCGGATTTGAGGTAATTGATCAAGAATTCCGCTGACGACGCCTCATCGATCCTGAGTGTCTTTGGAGCTGAGTAAATGCCGGCGGACTGAGTGAAAACGTCCCCGCTTAGGAGCTTTTGATCGATCCGGTCAGAAAATTCGAACCAGAAATATGTCAGCGTCAGGAACGACACTAATAGTACGATCAGCGTGATAGAGAGCGTCCACCCATTGAAAAACAATCTGAGGATCCGCCTAAATCGTGATTTCGGCGGCGCCTTGTAAACAGACCTGCGGCGAGCACGTGCCCAAGACGGCGGCGGCCTCTTCGATCGAGTGCTTTTTTGCGGCGAACTATCCTGCATCCGGGCGTTGGATATACGATGAAATAAGTGAGATTATCGACTTAGGCGACTGCCTTTAATAATCATATCGGTTTTGCAGGCGCCGTGTCGACCTTTATATTACGGATGACGATCCCAATTCCTTCGGCATTTAAGACCATTGCGGCGCGAAGGCTACTGTTTGCGGCGTTTGCGATGATATGTATGATCGTCGCCGGGGCGATCGGTTTTAGATCTTTCGAGGAATTTAGTTGGCTCGATAGTTTTTACATATCGGCCCAAACTGTGACGACCGTCGGGTTTGGTGACGTCGTGCCGATCTCGCCTAACGGCCGCGGTTTCGCGATCGTCCTTATGCTGTTCGGCGTCGGGACCGTTTTGTACGCCTTGACGGCTCTGGCCCAGGCCGTTATCCAGTCGGAGATCATCGAGGCGTATAGCCTGCGGCGAAAGCGCAAAGAAATGAAAACATTAGAAGGTCATTATATCGTTTGCGGTGCCGGACGCGTTGGGCGACGGATCATTAGCAACCTACAGCGGCAGAATCTGCCGTTCGTTATAATAGAGAGCGACGAGCGAAAATTTGATGACATTGAGACTGATCGCTCCCGCTTTTTGATCGGCGACGCAACTTCTGAAGTAAATTTATTGGACGCCGGCGTTGAGCGTGCCCGCGGACTTGCGGCGTGCTTGGCCGATGACGCCGCCAATGTCTATGTCGTGCTGACGGCCCGCGGCCTTAATCCCGATCTGCACATTGTTGCCCGTGCAGTCGAGGAACAGGCGGAACCGACGCTGATCCGGGCCGGAGCCAACCGCGTCGTAGCTCCGACGATCATCGGCAGCCAGTCAATGGCCAGGGCTTTGCTAAAGCCTGCGATCGCCGATTTTATGGATTCGATCGTAGCCGAAACGCTCGATCTCGTCTTCGAGGAGATCGCGATCGACGGAGCCTCGATCTATGCCGGCAAAATGCTGCGGGACACCAATCTAATTAGCGAACTGAGCCTGATCGTTGTCGCGATCAGGCACAGGGACGGCGAATTGTCGTTTCACCCTAACGGCGACACACTGATCAATGACGGTGACCTTCTGATCGTGATCGGCAAAGCGGAATCTGTAAAACGGTTGGTAGATGTGAACAATAGATGAAAGTACTTGTAACCGGCGGTAGCGGCTATCTCGGCACTCACGTTCGTAAATTTTTCAACGCTGACGACCTCTCGCGGCGTTCCGGCGGCGACTTGCTCGATATCGACACACTGAGTGAGGTTGGCGAGTACGACGCTGTGGTCCATATGGCCGCCAGACTCGACAAGTCATTTGCCGCCTCACACGATACGTTTCAAACAAATGTCCAGGGCACGATAAATCTGCTGGAGCGCGTCCGAAAGGATGCGGCATTTATATTCATCTCGACCAAAGACGTGTACGGGTGTTTTTCGGGTAATTTTCAAACGGTGCCCGAGACCTGTCAGACGATGTACTCCGGTCAATCCGCTCACGAATGGTCCAAACTGATCGCGGAACATTACGTCGATTTTTATTCGCATCAAAGGGGTTTTCGCTCGTGTATCTTTCGATTGTCGACACCGTATGCTCCGCCGTCGCCAGATAACACGCCGAACATTATCGGTCACTTTGCCAATGCGATCAATTTCGGCGAGCGGATCCGCCTGCCCGGAAAAGGCAAGCCCGTCAGGGACATTTTGCACGTCAACGATCTTGCCCGAGCGTGCCGCTCGTTTATAGATTCGATCATCAGGCACGGAACGTACAATGTCGGCGGCGGTTCACGCAACGCCCTTTCGTTGCGTGAGATCGTAGCCAAAATGGAAGAGGTTTCGGGGCTTCAGGCCGTGATCGACGATAGTGATCCATTGCCGGACCCGAAACCATTCAATTATATTACCGACCTTTCGCGGATCGATCAGGAATTAGACTGGGAACCTCAGATCGGCATAGCCGAGGGGCTCAAGACGCTATTCAGCGGATCAGATCCAGAGTGACGCGGCGGCCGTTCCTTGTTTCTGACTGTTAACCTTGCTAACTTTTCCCTGTGAAGATTCTCGTCCGTGGAACAAATTGGATCGGTGATGCAGTAATGTCGGTGCCGGCATTGCGCGAGTTGCGCCGTATATTTCCCGATGATTCGATCACTCTGCACACCCGCACGTGGGCGGACGGCCTGTTTCGTGACGCTGATTTTTTGGATGAGATCGTGACCTACGATCCGGCAAAATGGCGGTTTCGCGATGTGCTCGACAATTCCAACTTTCTCAAAAAAGACGCGTTCGATCTGGCGATCATTTTGCCAAACTCATTTGAATCCGCAATGACGTCGTTTCTCACGCGGATTCCCCGCCGCATCGGCTATAACAAGGACCTCCGCGGACTGCTGTTGACGGACCCGATCGCCGTGCCGGAATGGAAGAGTAGGCGGCACGAAGTCTTCTACTACTTAAATCTTGTCAGCGAGATAGAAAAACGCGTCATCGGGCGAAACACGGTCGGCCAGTTGGCACCTAATATCAGCATTGACGTCTCGCCCGAGCGGCGAAAGGCGGCCCGACAGATCATCGCCGACGCTACGAGCGACAGTCGAGGGCCGATCGTCGCACTCGGCGTGGGTTCGACAAATTCGCGTGCAAAACGCTGGCCCGCCGCTCGCTACGCTCAATTGGCGACAAAACTCAAGCAGGAGTTGGACGCGTCGATCATCCTTGTCGGATCGGCAGAAGACAGCGTTGTGGCAAAGGAGGTGGCAGACCTTTCGGGCGTTCAGACCGTTGACCTCTCGGGCAAAACAACTATCGCCGAAGCTGTCGCCATCCTCGCCGAAGTCGATATTCTGGTCTCTAACGATATGGGCCTCGCTCACATCGCACCCGCGGTCGGCACACGAACCGTTGTCATATTCGGCCCGACCAATCCGACAACGACGCGTCCGTACTCGAACGATGCGGATATAGTAAAATATGATGTAGAATGTTCGCCTTGTACGTTCCGCGATTGCCCGATCGATCATAGATGTATGACAAACGTGTCGGTCGAGGTCGTGGCGGAGCGCGTAAGTGTAGCACTGCAGCCAGATGAAAATGAGCAAACAATCCAGGCCGGCGATATTTGTTGATCGCGACGGCACACTCATCCAAGAGGTAGACCACCTTTCGCACGTCGATGACCTGTGTCTATACTCGTACACCCGCGAGGCCGTGATGATGCTCAAAGATCGGGGCTATCTGGTCATCGTCGTTACCAATCAGTCCGGTATCGGCCGATCGTATTTTGATCGCGCCGCGATGTCCTCGATCCACGATCGTATCCAGGTGGACCTTGATGGTGCCATCGACGGATTTTATTTTTGCCCACATCTGCCCGATGCCGGTTGCTCTTGCCGTAAGCCAAATACTGGAATGATAGATGCCGCCCGAGCCGACTTTAATATAGATATGGAAGGGTCGTGGATGATCGGTGACAAATCACTCGATATTTTGACCGGTGTAAATGCCGGGATTCGAAGTGCTCTGGTCTTAACGGGGTATGGCAAGGAACAGCAAGAAGATGCACTCGGACACGCTGATCTGATCGAGAATGACCTGCTCTGCGCGGTCAGGACAATAATTGGCTCTGACACTCAAATTTCGCAGGAGAACCGGGGCTAACTGCGGCCGAAATCGTCCTCGAGCCGCACAATATCGTCCTCGCCGAAGTAATCGCCGGTCTGGATCTCAATGAAAACAAGCATTTCCTCGGGATGTGGATTTTCGACGCGATGAGCGGATCCAAGCGGAATGTCGATCGCCTCGCCGCTGGTGACTATGATTTCCTCGCCGTTTAATGTTACTTTAGCGGTGCCCGAGGTCACGAACCAATGCTCAGACCGCCGGGAATGCCTTTGATAGCTTAGCCTTTTACCGGGAAGAACCTGGATCCGTTTTGCTTTGAAGTTTGGAGCCTCGTCCAGGATCGTATAACTTCCCCACGGCCTAACGTCGGTCAATTGGGTATATGGGCTAGTGCTCTTGTTTTCCATAATTCATCGGCCATTGGCCCGCAGATCGATAGTTTAACCGAAAAGCAAGTGACAGCCAATACTAATTATAGCCAACGAATACAGACACTCATCATTGGGCGCCTTTTGGTAATTTTTGTATTGCTGATATCCAGTTGGATCTGGCACAGCGGCCGACTCCAACTCTCGTTCGACAACTTTCCGCAGGGTCTGTTTTTAGTCTTTGTTATCTCGGTCGGCCTGACAATACTCTATTTTTTCCTGCTTCGATTGAGCAGCCTGATCGCGTGGCAGGTAAGGCTGCAGTTCCTGATGGACGCGCTGCTGATAACTTGGCTCGTATGGCGTACCGGCGACCTCACATCTCCATATATCACGCTCTATATCGTCCTTATCAGTGTCGGAAGTTTCTTTTTGAGGCCGCTCCAAACATTATTTCTGGCGGTTTCGTGCGTATTCTTTTTTGTAGCTTTGGCCACGATGACGGTCAATCTCGTGATCGAAACATCCAGCCCGATACAGGCTACCAGCAAGGTCATCCAGATCGTCAGCTTTCATATCGTAGCGTTTTTGGTTGTCGGTCTTTTAGCATCGCGGCTTAGCGAACGCCGTAACTCCGGCGAACAACTGGAAGCGACTGAGAAATCCCTGGCAAGCTTGAGGGTTTTGCACGAAAGGATAATCGAGTCAATACGCTCCGGCCTGATCACGACCGATCTTGATGGCAAGATAATCACCTTTAACTCTGCTGCCACCGAGATTACCGGACTCACATCGACCGAGGCTCGTGAGCGATCGATCCATTCGGTATTTGGAGATATATCTGAAGCGATAGAATTATCGCTGAAAGCCGGCGCAAATGGCGAACATCTTCCCCGATTTGAGGCGGACCTGATCACTCCTGACGGATTTGCCGTAAAGATCGGTTACGGGATCACCCAACTGTTTTCTGAGACAAGTGAGACGACGGGTTTGATCATAACCTTTCAAGATCTGACCGAGATCCGCTCGATGGAAGAGAGTGTAAAGCGTAAGGATCGCCTCGCCGCCGTCGGCCGCGTCGCCGCCGGATTGGCTCACGAGATCGGTAACCCGCTCGGGGCAATGCGCGGTGCCATACAAGTGCTCGAGTCGAACACCGAAAGCGGTACGATGAATGCCGAGTTGATGGAAATAATACTTAAGGAATCCGATCGACTCAATAGCATCATCACTAACTTTCTAAGCTATGCCAGGCCGCCGGCGGCAGAATTCGTGCCTACCGATATTACCGAGGCATTGCGTGAAATGCTGAAACTGCTCCGGCATAGCCCGGATGTCGAGACTCATCACGAGTTGATAGATGATTCCGGAACGGAGTCGATCATCATCGCCGCCGACCCGGTCCAGCTACGCCAGATCTTTTGGAATCTCTCACGCAACGCGATGCAGGCGATGCCAAATGGCGGCAGATTACGGATCGGACTCGAGCGTGTACCGAACAACCGTGTTCGCATTACCTTCGAGGACACCGGCAAAGGAATGTCGCCTGAACAGGTCGAGCAGCTTTTTGAACCATTTTCAAACTCGACATCGGGCGGAACAGGCCTCGGGCTCTCGATCGTCTATCAGATAGTCCGCGATCACAATGGTGCAATAAACGTTCGCTCGATCGAAGGCAGAGGTACGACGATCACCATCGACCTCTCGATCGGCGAGCAAAACTCCCGAAAAATGATCGACAAAACCATCGCTGTCGAGGGTGACGGACTATTACTGGACAAATTTTTGAACGTAAATCCGAAATAACAAAAGGTTTTCTCCTTGTATTGCGATACCGGGATTTGTGAAAATACTAGTTGGACTCAGCGGCGGATCAGAGTAGAGATCTCCTCGGGACATTTTAGAACCTAAATATGGCAAATATACTGATCGTTGACGACGAACAGAGCTTTCGACAAGTTCTAAGCATCGTGTTTGAGAAAGAGGGCCACGCTATCCGCACCGCGATGAACGGGCGGCAAGCTCTCGAACTTTTGGTTGATGCACCGTCGGATGTGATCATCTCCGATGTCAGGATGCCCGATATGGACGGGATCGAACTGCTGAGGGCCGTCCGCGAATCCCAACCCGAGATCGGCGTCGTATTAATGACCGCTTTTGCGTCGGTCGATACTGCCCGCGAAGCGTTCAAGCTCGGTGCCGACGATTTTATAACCAAACCGTTTGACGTCGAAGAACTCAAGCTCATCATCAGCAAGACGCTCGAAAAGCAAGCTCTGATCGATGAGAACCGAGCTTTTAAGCGGGCCCAGCGTGATCGCGGCAGTGTCAGGAACATCGTTGGCTCTTCGCCTAAGATGGATGCGATCTTTCAGATGATCGAGACCGTTGCCGAGGTCCAATCGACGATCTTGATAACCGGCGAGAGCGGAACCGGTAAAGAGTTGGTCGCACGTGCGATTCACGACCTGAGCCCGCGTGCTGAAAAGCCGTTCATATCGATAAACTGCGGTGCATTTACCGAAACGCTGCTCGAGTCGGAGCTGTTTGGTTATATGAAAGGCTCATTTACCGGCGCAACCGCAAATCGCAAGGGATTGTTCGAAGCTGCCGAAAAGGGCACAATTTTCCTCGATGAGATCGGCGAAATGTCTCCGGCGATGCAGGTCAAGCTTCTGCGGGTCTTACAGGAACGACGCGTTCGGCCCGTGGGGGCACACGATGAGTTGGCGATCGACGCCCGAGTGATTGCGGCGACGAATCGCGACCTAAAGGCAATGTCTGACGAAGGCACGTTTCGCGAAGACCTTTTTTACCGTGTGTCTGTTATACCTATCAATTTGCCGCCGTTGCGCGATAGGTCGACCGATATCCCCGAGCTCGTCGAACATTTCCTTAGAAAATTCTGTGACCAGACCGGTCGATCGGTCACCATCTCGCCAAAAACGATGGTGCTGCTCGAGAATTATGCGTGGCACGGCAACGTGCGCGAACTCGAACACACGATCGAGCGTGCCGTCGCACTCGAACGCGGCGAAGAGATCCAACCGGAACGGCTTCCGGATCACATCACCAATTACAATCCCGAGCGGATCAGATCCGAGTTTGACCTGCCCGAAGACGGCATCGATCTGGTCACTCATCTCGACAATCTGGAAAAGACCTACGTTATGGAAGCTCTACGCAAAACGTCGGGCAATCAGACAAAGGCAGCGGAACTGCTCAAAATGCCGGTTCGATCACTGCGGCATTTGCTCGACAAGCACGATATCCGCTCCATTTCTGCCCAGATGCGCGGTTCCGAACAGTAAAACGGCCGGGCATTGGGAAAAACGCTGGTTGATTCGTCAAATTTGACAATATTTGTCAGTACGCAATTGCCAAAAACTGTTAGCATCCTCGTTAAACCGTCTCGATCCAACTCGCCCGCTCACGCCGCCCCCACCGTAAATATCTCTAAACATAGACTTTATCGCCCCGTTGAAGAGCACGATCGTTTTGGCACAACTCTTGTATTAGTATCTGCGGCCTCAGAAAGGTACAAAGATTTTCTAAAACTTCAGGAGATTGTGAATTACAAAATGAAAAATCAGAAAGGTTTCTCGCTTATCGAACTTCTTATCGTTGTGGTCATCATCGGCATCATCGCCGCGATCGCTATCCCCAACTTGCTCGCTGCCCGTCGTTCAGCTAACGAAGGCTCGGCCGTCTCGGCAGCCCGCACGCTGCACGGTGCTCAGATGACATACTCGTCGACCTATGGCAACGGCAACTACGCCGGTGTCGTTGGAGCACCTTCCATCCTCGCACTGCAATCCCTCGCGACACCGGGTCTCGTTGATGCAGTATTGGGAACCGGAACAAAGAGTGGCTACAACTTCAAGGGAGCCCGCATTGCTTCCTCGACTACGGAGCCAGCTCAGTTTATGTTTTCCGCAGTTCCGACGACTACGACCGGTGTTACCCAAACAGGTTCGCGTCGCTTCGGTATCGCTACTGAAGGCGTGCTGATGGCTGACACAACTCTGACCGACTTCGCTGACGTCGCAGCTGTTCAGGCCGGTACACCGCTGGCAAACTAGTCCCTACCTAGTTCAATAAACCAAACGGGCAGGCGGAAACGCCTGCTCGTTATTTGCGTTTTGGCGAAGATGATAGAATTGCTTGACCGCACGGAACGCTCTCCAAATAATGACAAGTCAACCCTACAGGACTCCGGTCGCATTTTCGGCGCTATTGTCAGTGATCTTGGTCGCCGTCCTTTTTCGACTGCCGAGGCCCACGATACAGGTAAATTTACCGTACAAGGTTGAGTTGCTGCTCGCTATATTCACCATTTGTTTACTCGTGTATTGGCGTCTAACGGGTGTTACACGCGAGCAGATATTCCGTCCGGTTTCGGGTAATCTTCGCTTGATAATGCTGACGATCTGCGGGTTCATCGTTTGGAGCGGAATGTCGGCATTCTGGTCTAGTTCGATCGATGCGGCGATCCAGCATACGTTATTGTGGTCGCTTTATCTTGTTCTTTTTGTATTATTTACAGCGATCATTCGTTTGGAGAATGGAGTTCGGACTCTGGTGAGCACCTTTGGCTTTGCGGCGATCATCTTGGGGACGCTGTGTTTGTTCGAATACGTCCTACTGACCGATTTTGCCTCAAATGAAGGCAATCTGCGTATCCGCTATGGCAAATACGCCGAAATGCTCGTCACTCTGTTGCCGATCCTGTGGGCCGCCGCAGCATATTCGCGACGGCGTGGGCAAAGGCTGTGGCTTCTGCTTGCCGCAGTTTTGGGCTGGGAAACGGCGATGCTCTCACTGAGCAAGGGTGCCTTCATCGCCGGCATTGCCGGAACAGCGTTGTTTTTCATCGGAGGGATCTTTTTTTCGTCAACGGCGTTTCGCAAACGAATCCTCGTTCTCGCAGGTGTCTGGGTCGCTATCACGATCGGCACACAGGTCCTGTTCTCAGCTTTCACTGCGATGCCGTCCACAACGGACTATATTACCGGAGCGGCCGATTCGACCCGGAGCACATCCGATATGCGCATCTACACATGGTCGGTTGGTCGGCAGATGGCTTCCGATAGTTGGCTGTTGGGCGTCGGAGCGGACAATTTCGGCCTCGTTTTCAATGATGCACGCGCGAAATTACGCGACCTCCAACCGGATGAGCCAAAGTCGGAAATCGGTGAGGACTTCCTCACGGAGCGTGCACATAATGAACCCCTACAGGTGTTGGCTGAACTCGGTGTCATAGGCTTTACGCTATTTGTTCTGCCGTTCCTGTTGTTCCTGGTGTTCGTGCTTCGCAAATTCGGGCGTGACGGTTGGAAGCTTTCGCCAATGCTGTGGGCGACTCTGGGCTCGAACCTGGCATTTGCCATCAGTTCGATGGTGAGTTCTTTCTCGTTTCGGGCGGCTCAGAATGGCGTTGTATTTTTTATCGTTTTTGCAATCGCGATGAACGAACTCCGTCGCCCCGCCCGCTCGGCGACAAACGCCATCAATTCCGTGCCGGCATACCTTTTAAGTTGGGGTGCAGTCACATTACTCGCAGCGTTCTGCCTAATAAAAGGCTACGCCGAGTATCAGGTATATCAGGCCGAATGGACGGAATCGCCGTCCGTCGCTCAAGACCGATACCGTGCCGCCCTCGCTGTAGATTCCGGATATTCCGGTGCATACCTTTCAAGCGCCGCCCGTTATGTTTCCAACGGTGACCAGGCCTCGGCGGCCGTACAAACACGGCAGGCGATCAACTCCGGCATTGGTCTCTCCTTGACCTATTCGCAACTCGCCAAGCAACAGATCGCCGCCGGCGACCACATCGCAGCCCGAGTAACTTATCAGGAGTCACTGACTATCTATCCGCGGTCGATCTTTCTGCGGATCGAATACACAGTATTCCTCGAGAAACTTGGCGATGCAGTCGAATCCGCACGTCAACTTGCCGTCGCACGTGAAATCGATCGACCGCAGGCGAATGGATGGTACAAACTAATAACGGCCGGCAGCCTTGCCGCGTTTTATGAGGCCCAAACAAATAAAGACCTTGCGGAACCCAACGCTCTCATCCCGGCGGGAGCCGTTTTCCAATACATCGACAAGCCACCGGCGAATTGACATTGATTTCATCGATCTCGTTTTGGGCACTGCCGCAAGTGCGTCCGATTTCGCTATTCCGCCGGAACTTTCAATTGTGCTAAAATACCTTCGGTTTTGGCGAACGCGAATCTATCGCCGGATGCCCAACAACGATAGCCTTACAATATGTCTTCGAAAGAAACAGGATTCCTGCCCCGGGTCTTGGCGATCGCGAAAAATGCGTTTCGTGAGGCCGTTCGCGACCGGATCCTGTACAATTTGATTCTTTTTGTCTTGCTGATCACGGCAAGTGCGATCTTTTTGGGCGAACTGACCGCCGGTCAGGAGTCGCGGGTGATCGTCAATCTTGGCCTCAGTTCGATCTTGCTATTTGGTTCATTTATTTCGATCTTCGTCGGTGTTAGTTTGGTGTGGAAAGAGATCGAGAAACGGACCGTTTACTCGATATTCTCGAAACCCATCGGCCGCGGCGAGTTTATTATCGGCAAATACCTCGGTCTGTGCCTGACGATTTTACTTAATGTGATCGTTATGGGAGCGGGCGTTTCGCTGGCGTTGCTGTACGTCGGCGGCGGTCCGCTCGTCTGGAAGATATGGGGAGCGGTGATGCTGATCTTCCTCGAACTATCGATAGTGACGGCCGTCGCGATAATGTTCTCGTCGTTTTCGACACCTGCATTGTCGGCCCTTTTGACCTTTTTTGTCTTTCTGATCGGCCATTTCAGTGCGTCACTGCTGGATCTCGCGACCAGCCTCGGCTCGAAAGGGGCGATCTGGTTCTTTTCGGCGATCTATTACCTTTTGCCCAATCTTTCAAATTTCAGCTTTATAGCCAATACGGCAAACGGCGATATACCTCCGCCGGCGATGCTCGGGGCGGCAGTTTTGTACGCTTTGGTTTACGATGTGATCCTGATGACCATCACGGTGATGATCTTCAGCCGGCGCAATTTCAAGTAGATGAGATCGAACTTGTTAAAGAACACGGTTCTGCCGCTTACGATAATCATCGCGGGGTTTGTCGCCGTGATCGGACTGAGCGGCTTTCTCGACCGCAATCGACCGGCACTTCCGGCGGACTATGACGATAGCGATCTGACGATGAACGGTTCGCGGCTCAAGGGCTTTGCCCTTGGGTTTGAAGGGCTTATGGCCGATTGGTATTGGATGCGTTCGCTCCAGTACATCGGCGGCAAGATCATTAGTTCAAACTCTGATTTTGTTAATATCGACGATCTTAGCGGACTTAATCCGAGATTGCTCTACCCTTTGCTCCAGAATGCGACCGATCTCGATCCGCACTTTATCGCCGCCTACAGTTACGGGGCGATCGTGATGCCGGCGATCGACAAAGACAAGGCGATCGAGATCGCCCAAAAGGGTATCGCCAACAACCCCGACGAGTGGCGGCTGTATCAGTATCTCGGCTATATATATTGGAAGATCGGCCACTACGACCAGGCCGCCGAGACCTATGAACGCGGTGCCGCGATCGCCGGTGCACCTCCGTTTATGCGACTGATGGCGGCGTCTATGCAGACCGAAGGCGGTAGTCGCTCGACAGCACGCGAAATATTTCGTCAGATGCTGGCGGACTCCGACGATCCGTTGGTCCGTTTAACAGCAGAAAGACGATTGAACGAACTGGATTCGATGGATGAGCGTGATGCGATCGATAAGGCTCTGAGCGACTTTCGCGAACGTATGGGCCGTTGCGTCAACGCCCTCTCGGAGATCGCACCCGCACTGTTGCAGGTGAAATTGCCGGCCGGGAATGAATTTATGGTCGATCGGTCGGGGAATCTTATCGATCCAACCAACGCCCCGTATTTGCTCGATAAAGAAAATTGCCGCGTCAAACTCGACGCTGCCCACACAGGTTTGCCGGTAAAATAGTATATGGAATACGCTGTTGAGATCCACAATCTGACCAAGGAATATGAGACCGGATTTCTGCGCAAAAAGCGGGTTCGGGCTCTCGACGACCTCACAATTAACGTAACGCCCGGGCAGATATTCGGCTTTTTGGGTGGTAATGGTGCAGGTAAGACGACGACGATCAAGACTTTGATGCGACTGCAGTTCCCTACTTCGGGCTCGGCCAAGATCCTTGGCTGCGACATTAATGACGTCCAAATGCATCGACGGATCGGCTATTGTCCCGAAAATCCATACTTCTACGACTATCTGACGGCACGCGAACTAATGGAGTATTTCGGCGAACTTTTCGGCTTTGACGCAGCGACTCGGCGGCATAAGTGTGACGAGTTACTGACCGCGGTCGGCCTTGAGGAAAAAGACTGGAAACGCCAACTACGCAAATATTCCAAGGGAATGCTGCAACGCGTCGGCCTGGCCCAATCGCTGATCAACGACCCTGAGGTCGTATTTATGGACGAGCCAATGAGCGGTCTTGATCCGGTCGGACGACGCGAGATCCGCGAACTTATCGCCGGGCTTCGGGACAAGGGCACGACCGTTTTTATGTCCACGCACATACTTTCGGATATCGAGGCACTGTGTGATCAGGTCGCGATCCTTCGGGCCGGCCGATTGGCAGCCCACGGAGATTTGAACGATTTGCTGTCGAATGCGGAAGAAGCACGAGCCCTGGAGATCAGTGTTCAGGGCGTTTTGGCCGAGGCGATCCGCGATGAGATCGAATTCATCGCCGGGGCCACGCTGCTCGCCAAACCGAACGGCGCCAATATCCACATCCTTGACGAAAATGATATCGAGGCGGTGCTCACCATCACCCGCAAAAACGGCGGACGCCTGACCTCGATCAATCCGGTCAAGCAATCCCTCGAGGACCTATTTGTAAAAGAGTCGTCGAACTAGTTCTCAGCTCTGATCGCGGTTACTTTCCATCGAATATTTGCGCGGTCGTCCTTACGGTCGAACCCGTCGAGCGTCAAGGTTATCGGGATGGTCTGGTTAGGCCCAAGTATGGGTTGCTGGATCGGAACTACAAGAATGCGCTTTTCGCGCAGCACTTCGTTCTTCTGGGTTATTACGGCGACATTCACCTCAAGCGTCGAGATATTGTGTGTGCCCTTGTTTCGGACGTTGCCTTTGATAAACATCGAAACCGTTCCAAGCCCCATCGGCGACTCGACCGTATTGTCGTCGGTCGCGATGATTATATCTTTGTTGAGAGCCGTAAACTCCGGTGTTCCCTCACGAAACGAGCCCTCGAGCAGCTTTGCCGTCTGCTCCTCCATCGGCGGTTTGAACGACAAAAGGTATATCGCTCCGCCGATCAGAAGGATCCCGATCACTATCCCAACCGCAAATATCGGGTTGATGCCGCGCTTCTTTTTTTCCGGTTTGAAAATGTGGTCCATAGTTTGATTTTACAGCAGAGTCGTTAAGACTGAGCGACGTTAAAGTGACTTTGACTCAAGTGCGTCGATACTCCGTCGCTTTGTCGGCGATGGTTATTCCTATTTAGACGCCGGTTTCGGCAATATGTTCCGATAGGTTATCATTTTGGTCACAGACGAGAAAATGCCGACTCCAAAGTCCATATCCGATTCGCTTCCGGCGTATGTCGAAGCCGTTTTGCCGGTTCCCTTGCGGCGCTCGTTTACCTATCGCGTGCCGGATGAACTTCGCGGCACCATCGCCATTGGGGCGAGACTCAAGGTTCCGTTCGGAAAGCGAATAATGACCGGATATGCGGTTAAACTGCATACTGATCTGCCGGAGGACATCGAGTTTGACGAGTCGAAAATCAAACACATTCTTGAGGTCTCGGACGACGAACCTCTGATCACTGCCGAGATACTCAAACTTACGCAATGGACCGCTGAATACTATGCCAGCTTTTGGGGCGAAATGCTTAAAGCATCGCTTCCCGCAGGCATCAATTCCGATAAAGTGCGGCCCAAACGGCGAAAGGCCGTGCGACTGCTGACTGCCGACGCTGACGGCAAGCAACTTACCGACCAGCAGCAGGCGATCATCGACTTGCTCAGCGCAAACGGCGGCGAAATGCTCTTTACAGACGTGTTGGAACAGGCAGATGTCGGTGCATCGCCGATCAATACACTCGCCAAACGTGGCATCGTAGATATATATACCCAAGACGTTTTGCGCGATTCGCTGAAGGGGGCCGCGATTCCCGATCTTGACAACCACACGCTATCTGCCGAGCAACAGTCCGCATTCGAACAGATCACCGGTGCGATCGGCGGCGCCAATGGTTTTAAGGCGTTCTTGCTGCACGGCGTTACGGGCAGCGGAAAGACCGAGGTCTATATTCGCTCAATGCGATTTGCTCTCGATGCCGGGCGTTCGGCGTTGATGCTCGTTCCTGAGATCGCTCTCACGCCCGTATTTTCGCGGCGGCTTCGGGCAGTTTTTGGGTCCGATGTGGCGATCCTGCATTCAAATCTCAGCCCCGGCGAGCGTTTCGACGAATGGCGTCGCATCCGGCGCGGTGAGGCTCGGATCGCGATCGGCACACGCTCTGCCGTTTTTGCACCGCTCGAAAATATCGGTATCGTGATCATCGATGAGGAACACGACCCGTCGTACCGTCAGCACGAATCGCCGTTTTACAACGCTCGCGACGTCGGCGTGATGCGTGCGAACCTTGCGGGTGCAATCGTCGTGCTCGGATCCGCCACACCGGCGATGGAATCGTTTTACAATGCTCAAAACGGCAAATACACCTACCTTCAACTACCGGAACGCATCGGCGGACGCGGCCTCGCCAAGGCCGAATTGATCGATATGCGGGCCGTTTTCAAACGGTTCGGCAAGGATGTCGCTCTATCGCCGGAACTGGTCGAAGCCATCGCCGAGACACACGCTAAAGGCGAGCAAGTGATCATTCTGCTCAATCGAAGGGGTTTCTCGCAATTTGTACTGTGCCGTACGTGCGGCGAGACGCTCAAGTGCAAAAATTGCGACATAACCCTGACTTTTCATCGGGGCGACGGCAAACTTCTCTGTCATTACTGCAATTATCGTGAAAAGGCACCGCGGGTCTGTCCGCATTGTCAGAGCGAGTTTCTGTATTTTGTCGGCGAAGGCACTGAGAATATCACTGAACAACTTGTTAAAAAGTTTCCGTCGATGAGGATCGCACGCGTCGATCGCGATACGATGGCACATAAGGGCGAAATGGAGGCCGTTCTGCTCAAATTCGCGGCCGGCGGACTCGATATGCTCGTCGGCACCCAGATGATCGCGAAGGGACACGACTTTCCCAATGTCACACTAGTCGGTGTCATCTCGGTCGATATCGGGCTCGGACTTCCGGACCTGCGTTCGGCGGAACGTACATTTCAACTCATCACTCAGGTCGCAGGCCGATCGGGACGCGGCAAAAAGGCCGGCAAAGTGCTGATCCAGACCTATTACCCCGAACATTACGCCCTGCGGCACGCCGTAAAGCAGGATTACGATGGATTCTATGCCGAAGAGATCAAGTTTAGACAGCGGCTCGGTTATCCGCCGTTCTACGTACTCGCGAGCATAATAATCAAGCACCGCGACCTAGCTTCTGCGTCAAAAACCGCGAATATACTTAGGCGCGAACTAGATGCTGCCAATACGGCCCGCCAAGCCCGAGTGCTCGGCCCGGCACCGGCGTCGATCTCGCGTCTGAAAAACGAATTCAGGCTGCAGATAATCCTCAAAGGTGCGAGCCGAAAGACTCTGCGCGAGGCTCTCCAGATCGCTCTCGCAAATACCGAGAATAACGGCGGAGATATGCGGTCGATATACGTTGAGATCGACCCGGTTAACCTTATGTGAGGATAAACAGAGGCTGGTTGACCCGATATCCCGTTAGGCATGGCATCGTAATAGAACTCCGTATTTCTGTTATTCGGATGGAGTGAGCTGAAAAGACGTTATATGAAAGAATGCCCAAAGTGCGGAACGATCTACACGGACGAGACCCTGAGTTTTTGTCTGGCTGACGGCAACGCACTGATCGCAAATGATAATGAGCAAGCGACAGTTATGCAGCGCCCGGACGACCCGTTTCGCATCGACGATTCGATGCCGCCGACTGCCAAATTTGTTCCGGACCAACATATCACGCAACCGCCGACACCGCCTTCGAGCGGCATCTTTAAGGTCCTGATCGCCGCAGCGGTGGTGCTCGTCTTGCTCCTCGCCGTCCTCGGTGCGATTGGTGCCCTAATATACTTTCGCAGTTCGACTGAGCAGACTGTGGCCAAAAACGCGGCTCCGACTCCGTCACCGGTTTCGGGGACGGCCAAAACTCCGTCGCCCACGCCGCTTGACATAAAATTGCCCACTCCGGCCGAAACCGAACCAGAACCTGCGGAGGCCGATAAAGAATCACTTAAGGCAGAGGTGGTCGAGGTCGAAAAGGAAGTCATAAGGGCAGCACTTCGCGGCGATACTGCGTCACTTTCTGAGATCCTGACCGACGATTTTATTTCGATGGACACGGATGGAAAGCGATATAACAAAAAAACTACCATCGACGAGGTTAAAAGCACGACGGAAGGCCGATCCTGGCCATACTCATTCGGCAAGTTTGACCTTGTCAGCGCAGACGATGACACTGTCGTGATACGGTATATTCTGACGATCTCGCCGCCCGCCTCCGAGCCGGACAGGACCCAATTGACCGAAACCTACGTCAAGCAAGACGGTCGCTGGCGGCTGAAATTTCAAAAGGCTTTGACCAAATGATCGATGCCGCCGGAGCATTTCGGGCGCGACTGATCGCATATAATTGACTTAGACAATTCAGTAGAATACCATTCGCCTATCGACAACAACTGATACAGGAGACCGACTCAAATGAAATCAACTTTAGCGTTCTTGATACTGGCGGCGGTGATGTACGTTTGCGGCATCGGCGACAAGCCCGAGACTCAAACTCCGGCCAATACGGCTCAGGCTCCCGCCAAATCGACGCCAAAGCCCGAACCGTCACCTAGCAAGCAAGCGGTGCTTGACGAACTCGTCAAACTCGAAAAAGAGATCACGGAAGGGGTAATGAACGGAGATATCACCTTGATCGCCAAATATACGACCGACGATTTTGAACTCACGGGAGTCGATGGCAAGGTGCAGAACAAAAACGAAGCCCTCGCTGACATTAAAAAAGAAAAGAATGTTAAGAGTGTAACGATCACCGATCCTGACCTGCTCAGTTTTAGCGAAGATTCGGCCGTGCTCCGCTACACTCAGGCGATCAAACTCAAGACCGGCCAATCCGGAAAAGCCCGCATTACTGATACGTTTGTTAAAAAGGACGGCAAATGGATGGTCAAGTCTGAGCAACAGACGATGCTCAAATAGATCGCCGTTCGATCAAATGCGAAAAGGCCTCGCTCACAGGAGTCGAGGCCCTTTTTATGATCGTTTTAGATCTAATTTACCGCCTTTGAGCTGAGTTCGGATTCCTTGAGTTTGACCTGGGCATATACCTCTGCAAGCGAAAGTTTGCAGTTGATCGATTCCAATGAGATAACGTCGTCGCGCTCGTTATATATTCGATAGATCCATTGTTTCGCATTCTGACGGGCGTAATGCTCGATCCGCATTTCGTTTTCGTTAACGAGGAGACATTCCTTGATCTTCGGTATTGCAAGAAATCCCTCGAGTTTTTGAGTGCGGTCGGTTGTATTTGCGACACTCGAGAATATCTCGATCACAACCGTCGGATTTTGTATGACCTCAAAGGTTTGATCATTAAAGACCGGTTCGCCGTTTACGACTACAATGTCCGGGAAACACACGGAATTTTTGCCTAACTGGACCAGCATATCATTGGCGTAAAGCTCACAAGTGCTGCGGTGAATGCGACTGCCAATGGCGATCGCAAAATTAGACGAGATCAGATTATGCCATCGATTGGCCGCAGGTTTAGCGACCAACCGGCCATCCAAATATTCATTTTTTACAACATCACGTCGCTCCGGATTGGTAAAATTCTTACTTTGCTTATTGCCGGTCTGTTCAGCGGTGGTTTGATTCATACTACGATACTACTCCTGTCAAAAAAACTATAAACGGGCCGGAAGAGTGGAATACAAAGACTGGTGACTTTGCGTGGGTTAAATTGTTTGCAAAAATAGTGTGACACATTCGCTAACGAACTATCAAGGATTTTTTGATGAAACTTCTGCAACTGGCTGAATTGACCCAAAGTGCGATCGAGCACGGCTCGCCTGACCTCGAGATCACATCGACCGCCGGCCTCGATCTCGCAGGCCCGACCGATGTTACGTTTTTGGCAAACCCGAAATATACGCCGCAGCTTACCGAAACGCGCGCCGGGGCGATATTCCTCAACGAACGTACAGCGATCGAACGCTCCGATATTGCCGTTCTGCGGGCCAAGGACGCGTATGTCGCCTATACGTTGGCGATGCGGGCATTTTTCCCTTTCCCGAAACTTACGCCATTTATCCATCCGTCGGCGGTGATCGACCTGACCGCGACCGTTGCGAGCAATGTCGAGATCCACGCCAATGCCGTTGTCGGAGCCAATTGCACGATCGCAAGTGGCGTGCGTCTGATGCCAAATGTAACGATCTACGATGGTGTCACCATTGGCGAAGACACGACCATTCATTCAAACAGTTCGATTCGTGAAAACTGTGAGATCGGCCGTAACTGCATCATTCACAACAATACGACGATCGGATCGGACGGTTTTGGCTACGCCCGCACGCCCGAGAAAAAATGGCTCAAGATACCGCAAACGGGCCGCGTTGTGCTCGAAGATGACGTCGAGATCGGAGCAAATACGGCCATCGACTGTGCCTCGGTAGGCGAAACCCGCATCAAGTGCGGTGCCAAGATCGACAACCTCGTCCAGATCGGTCATTCCTGCACGGTCGACGAGGACGCACTGATCTGCTCGCAAACGGGCCTCGCCGGTTCTTCGCATATCGGCAAACGCGTAATTCTCACAGGCCAGGTCGGCATCGCCGGCCACCTCAAGATCGGCGACGACGCAGTGTTGACGGCAAAATCCGGCATCTCGCACGATGTGGAACCGGGCAAGGTTATGTCCGGCATCCCTGCATTCGAAAATCGCGACTGGCTGCGTTCCACTGCGGCATTTCGCAAGCTCGGCGATCTGGTGCGAACCGTGCGGGACATCGAGCGGCGTCTAAGTACAATGGAGAAAGACTAGATCTTCATTATTCTGTGCCGTTCCACGTCAATGTTTTTCTCAGGTGTGGAGCCAATTTATCCAAACCCTGCATATTGCCGGCGATCGCGACCCAGTTTCCGTCATTCTTCTTTATTCCCGTGAGGCCCTCGATCCCGCCAAATGGCCCGCGTGCAATGTTATAGTCCGCGATCTCGCTCCATAGGCAGCTGGTTTCCGACTTTTTGTCGAAATACTTAAAACCATTTTCATAAATTTGCATCACGTCTCGGCGTTCGATGATCATCGTTCGAGCAATTATCAGAAACGGTATCATCAATGGGACCGTGCAGACGAAAAACGTCACTACAGCGAGATTGACCGCGGTCAATAGGATGCCAAAGCCGGCAATCAACGCAACTAGTGCTAGCGGGACAAAGTCGAACGCTTTCCGACCGACGCGAAACGTGCCCTTTAGCTCACCGAGAGATGTCGGCTCGTCCGCCAGATCAGCCGAAGTGGCTTTCTCCGCCTGCGGTATCTTGTCGAACTCGTATTCCGCGTAAAGATGATCGAGCAGGTCGAGGCCTCGCATCTTGTAGGCGAAGACTATCATTTCGCCGCCCCGCTTTTCGACCGAGGTCATTTTCATACGGTCACCCGTATCGAGCGTCGCACTTTGATCTTTGATCTGTGGCCAAGTACAAGATTGGAGTCCGCGACGGGTCTTGTATGTGAAACCGTTCTGGTATACGGTAAGCTGATCGAAAAGGCTCGGGATCGTCTTCCACAAAATAAATGCCAGAGGTAGCGAAAAGAGTAAAAAAACAAGGGCCGAAACGTATGATTTCCAGCCTGCCGGTGCTCCGTAATAGATTGCGAATCCGATCAATGCTACGCAAAATAGTCCGAAATGAGGCAAGAAGTATGTCAGTCCCATTCTCACGCGAAAAACGCCCTTAAGTTCGCCCAACGATAACTCGTCCATTTTGGTCACGACGAAGGCATTCTGTGCCTTTTTAATTCCCAATGCAACAAATAATCTCGTCCTCACCGTTGCCGAACCTGTCCAAGTCAGCGTAAAATTCCTCCATCTCGCCATATGCACAAAAAAGAAAAGATCATCATCATCATTTGCCTGATCGTGACTGCGGCCGCCGGCATTTTGCATTACACGCACGCCAATGCAGTGCTTGCCTTTGCCGTTACCGCTGCGGCACTTGCCCTTTTGGCGATGATCGTCGGCGACGCCACCGAACAGCTTGGCAGTCGTCTAGGGCCCGGAGCGACCGGCGTACTGCAGTCGGGACTCGGCAATCTGCCTGAGCTATTTGTCTGCATATTTGCACTCCGCGCAGGTCTCGACCACGTTGTGCAGGCGGCCCTGATCGGCTCGATACTTGGAAACTCGGTACTGGTGCTTGGCCTCGCTCTGTTTTTCGGCGGACTCAAAAACGGAACACAACGTTTCAATTCAGAGCCGCCAAAGATGATCGTTACGCTGATGCTGCTGGCGTCCGCCGTGCTCGTTATACCGACGCTTGCCAAGGAACTGCACACTCCCGCGGAGACTCACATACTCAGCCTCGACATCTTTTTGGCTGTGATATTGCTCGTTCTGTTGGCAGCTAATATTTATTTTTCGGTCAAGGGCGACCCTGCACTTTCCATACAGGCCGAAGAATCGGGCGAACCCGGATGGTCGCTGAAACTGACCATCATCGTGCTCGCGGGTGCGGGTGTCGGGGCCGCTCTGGTATCGGACTGGTTCGTCGAGGCATTGCAACCGGCAATGGCTTCGCTCGGCATTTCGGAGGCATTTGCCGGTCTGGTCGTAGTCGCGGTCGCCGGTAACGCCATCGAAAATCTGATCGGCATTCAATTGGCTTGGCGAAACCAGGCGGACTACGCCATCAGTGTCATTCAGAATAGCTCGCTGCAGATAGCACTCGGCCTGTTCCCCGTTTTGGTGCTGCTTTCGTACGTGTTGGGCGGAGCTATTCTTACATTTGTACTGTCCCCGATGTTGGTAGCAGTGCTACTCATCGCGGTCATCGTCAGCGCCTTTATCGTGTACGACGGAGAATCTATCTGGCTCGAAGGCCTCGCACTGATCGGACTCTATGCGATCATCGCATCAGCATTTTGGTGGGGCTAGTCATAACCGCCAGCGTTGGCGTGCGGCCAGTTCGTCGAATGATATTTCGAATTTTGAGTCCAAACTAGAAGATTTTTATTGAACTCACAAAAAGGTAACATTTATGGAAACATCAGAATCAGGCTTTGAAATCACCCCATTGTCAGCCGAATCCATCGAACGCCTCGCCCAGGAGCTTAACGAAGAGGAATATCGAATTCTCTTAAACCACGGCACCGAACCGGCGTTTTGCGGGACGTTACTTGATAACAAGTTGGATGGCGTTTACGCTTGCCGCTTGTGCGGTTTGCCGCTCTTCGATTCGAAAAAGAAGTTTAACTCCGGCACCGGATGGCCGTCGTTCTATGCTCCCTTCGACAAAGAGCACCTTACCAACATCGAAGACAACGCCTACGGTATGCGACGCGTAGAGATCCGCTGTGCCCGCTGCGGCGGCCATCAAGGCCACGTCTTCCCCGACGGCCCGCCGCCGACCTACCAACGCTATTGCCTTAATTCCGCTTCGCTTGAGTTTTTTGAGAACGGCGAGGATATCCCGCAGAAAAAGTAGCAATCGTCCACTTTTTGTTAGTAGTTGGCGAAGACATCACACAGAAATATCAATGCCTACACCTACTTAGAGACAAATTTGCATGAAATCATCTCCACCGAAATTGTCGACGAAGCGGCGTCCACAATCCCCTTGAGCGTCAGAGGGGTCTTCGGTTTAAGTTGAAGAAACAACTTCGAATCAGCTACGTCAAATCTACAACGGACCTCATCCCTCGATCGGCTCAAGTCAACCAGGACCTATCGCCCCGCCGATGGCCTCGCTGATCATAGTTGGCTCCCTGTCGACCAAACCGCTTATTGTGATCTCCTTTCCATCATATTTGGTTTTGAACTTTTCCTTTGATTCCTTGAATTCCTTGGTCAAATTGCCAACGTCGATGGGTGTCGAAGAGCTAAGAGTTCCGGCACCGCAGCCGCCTAGTATTGATGTCAGCAGAACAAGCAAAATAGTTAATTTCATTCTTCTATTCTCCGTTCAGCTGTTTTCAAAACAATTGATCATGAGATCTGATTTCACAACGCAGTGATATATCTAATAAGGATCGAAATATACATAAGGATTTGTTTCCTCGCCGGCCGATCTTCTACTTCGCCGCCGGACATCCGACGATCTCGTCACCGGCAAAATAGGGGTAACTGGCTCCGTATTTGCCGGCGCCGGCATAATCCTGAATGATGTTTATGCTGAATAGGTGGCAGAACTGATGAGTATCGGAAGCGATGCGCAGCCAAGCCTTTCCGTGTTTGTAACGAGATTTTGGTATCCCAATTTCATTTGTGTCGATCAGCCAACTCGCCTCGACCAGTCCGATCTTAAGGATAGTTTTTTCCGACAAACGAACCGCCTCGGCCCGGATCATCTTTTCGTCCGCAGGATTGTGATTTGTAAAATTGGACTGGGCCGGCAGATACGTGGGCAGTTTTTTGCTTAGTGCCTCTGCCAAGGCATCGAAAGCACCATCGATCGAATGGCCCGGACAATTACGAACGTCCTCCATCTTTTTTTCCTGGAAATATTTGTCGCGATCCGGTTTCGAAAGCGCTAACGAAACATGGTCGTCGCGGTGCATTTCGAACACCAGTTGCGAATGTTTACCGTCACCATAATTCCCGACTTGAACAATGTCCTCATTAATGTCGTCAATAGCCCAACCAATCTGGGACGCTGCCTCGGTGCAACGGCCTTTTGGTCTCGTCTCGCCACTTGAGCTCCCTTGGTCATTTCGATTTGTTGAATTTTTTGGAGTTGGCTGTGACGATGTGTCGTCTGCAGGCGCCGATGTTTTCGTGTCGGGATTTTTTATTTTCGGAATTTTCGGGATCGTAATTGTAAATTGTGCCGACGCGATTGATGACCCGACGAAAAATAGTGTGATGGTTGCGAAAACTGCAAACATCGTTTTGGCTTGTGATTTCATTCTCATTTAGTCCTGTCGTTTAGATTCGATCGGTCCGGTTCTTTTGCTTTTGTCTTACAAGTTGTCGATCACTTCTCTCAAACCTGGCTCTCGCATGTGTATCTCCGGCTGCATCTGAATCCGCAGATTCTCGAAAAAGTCCTCTGCCCCCTCGAAGATTGAGAAGTACATACTTACCGGAAAGGGCATATATTGGGAGAATACGGCGAGTCCGGCGAAGATTCGTCCAAATGCCTTTGCGGACCGTTGCGGATTACTTCGGATATCGCCTCGGAGATCTGATATCGCGTACGAGATTTCTATTGCCGCTCCAATGTTCTTGATCGCGGTTTCTGGAAACGAAAGCACGTCGATCGTCTTATCGAGAGCTCCTTTGATCTCGCCCAACTTTTGCAAGTGGGCCGATCCCGCATCATCGAGAATGTCGACGGCAGTCAGAGATGCTGAGACAAATTCTAGATTTTCCTGGAGTCGCTGCTTTCCCTCCGACGTAGTCAACAAAATCATATCCATTATTAGACTCATACAATTTGCCTCCTGTTAATGACGCGTTCCGGCGTCCCGGACCCTGCGGATTTATAAGGTAAAAAGGTCTGCATTCCGGTCCGTCAATATATCCGTTCTCATTCGTGTTAAGATTTATTGTCCGAGGCAACCAGATTAAAATGATTTTCACTTTGACGTCCTGAAAATCGGGTGGAATAAAAGTGAAATTATTGTGAAAGAGCGTTATGCGTCCGAAAGTAGAACGGTATTACGAGTTCGATAATTTTCGCGTTGACCTTTTAGAGAAGACTTTGCTGTATGACGGCGAACCGGTGTCGATTACTCCAAAGGTCTTTGACGCGCTCGAAATCCTGTTGGAGAATGCTGGGCATTTGCTCGAAAAGCATGAACTGATGGAAATGATCTGGCCGGATCGCTTCGTTGAAGAAGGCAATCTCACCTCGACCATCAAAATGCTTCGCAAAGCTCTTTCCGATGACGCAAGCGAACCAAGATTTATCGAGACTGTTCCGCGACGCGGCTATCGATTTATTGCCACAGTTCAAAGGAATTTGCCGGTGGCCGGTTTGGACGCCGCCGCAGCGTCGGCACCAATCGGTTTACGATGGTCGCGAAGATCCATCGGCCTGACGCTGGTGGCTACAACTCTCCTATTGTGCACTTTGGTTTTCGGCATTCGGCTCATAAGCGATCGTGCTCCAGAAATGAGACTCGCTCCCGGAATTTTGTCTGAACCTTTTCAGTCCGAAAAATTATCCGGGTTGGGCAAGCTGCGGTACGCCGATCTTTCTCCCGATGGCAAGTTAGTGGCGTTTGTTAACGAAACTGGCGGGAAATATGGTGTTTGGCTGCGCAAGCTGGATACAGCGGAGAGCATTCAGTTAGTGGCACCGACGAATGACAACTACATCGGAATCGCCTTTTCAAGCGACGGCAATTCTGTCTACTTTGTCCGGACAACTTTCGCCCCACCGGCCAGATCAGGCGTCTTTGTGATCCCACTCCTCGGGGGCATTCCTAAACAAATACTTGGGCAAACCGAGGGCTGGATAAGCCTCTCACCGGATGGTCGGCTTATATCATTTGTACGTTGCGAACACAGAGATGATGATTTTTGCTCGTTATTCGTCGCCGACATCGACGGTCAAAACCAGCGGAAAATAGTTAGTCGCGTGAGCCCAATTCGCATAGGGGACAACCATTTTTCGCCCGATGGCAGGTCGATCGCATTTGCAAGCGGCCAATCGTGGAACGGCGGCAACGACTTTCGTCTGGCGAACATTGTTCTCGAAACCGGTGCCGAAACTGCGATCTCCGGCCGCAGCTTTTTTGACATTAAGAGCTTTCGGTGGCTGCCCAACAGTAAAAGCATACTACTCGCGGCGATGGAAAATCTCGACCAACAATCAAGCATATTCCGGGTTATGACGGCAACTGGGGAAACCGAGCGTCTCACGCGGGATGCGGCAAGTTACTCGGAAATCAGTCTCGATAAGATAGCCGACAGAATGATCGCCGTCCAGAAAACAAATACGTTTCAGCTCTTTTTGTCATCCGGCGGCATAACGAGAATACTGGCCCCGGCTCGCGAAGTAGTTTTTGCGCCGGACGGAAAGATCATCTATTCGGCCGACGATAATGATATTTGGAGCATTAATCCGGACGGTACCGGCCAACGCCAATTGACAAACAATACTTTCAAGGATTTCTCACCGCGGGTGTCGCCTGACTCACATTCTATATACTTCGCATCGAACCGCACCGGTACAAATCAAGTCTGGCGGATGAGTGCGGATGGCAGCAATCCGATCCAATTGACGCGGACCGAAGGCGGTTACCCGGTTTTCGTCTCACCGGATGAAAAATGGATCTATTACGAATCGGGCCTGCACCAAACCCTGTGGCGGGTCTCCGCTGATGGACTCGACGAAAGAGAGGTCGTTATGGAGAAAATGTTTCGCCCGACAATTTCACCGGACGGCAAGTACGTAGCGTATTTTTTTCGTGACCGAGAAAAAGACAATCGAATGAAGATCGCGGTCCTGACCACCGTTGATAGAAATATAGTCAAGATCCTGGATCTGGTCGACGAGCAATCACGTCCGGTCAAGATCGATTGGTCAAAAGATAACCTGACCTTAAACTACGTGACTAATAACGGCGTGAAAAATTCGCTCTGGTCACAGTCGTTGGACGCGGCCGCACCGCAATTCGTCGCCGATCTTGGCGATATGGAGGTCGAGGATTTTTCCCTTTCTCTCGACGGCAATTCGGTTGCCTATACACGCGGCGAATGGCTAAACGATGCGGTTTTGATCGGAGGGCTAAAGTGAGACTCGGGAACAAATCGGTATCGGGCCTGCTATTTTGTCGATTCTCATATGGCGTCTTTGACCGACTTTAAGTACATTGCACTTACGCTTTCGGCTGATGTTGCGAAATTGTTGTCTTCCATACTGCCCCATCGTGAGAGCGATCCTGCTTGCCGTGTCGATGCAGTGATACGGTGCAGGATTTCGATACTAGGATCTTTCATTAAACTTCTCCGGACATTGACCTTCTGCCTCGATGCGATGAAGCGAAAGCGTGATGTCTTTTGGCCCGTTCGCCGTCCGTGGGGTTTAGCCAGGCGGCGATAGCGTCATTTTGTACCTGGTGAGCTTTGGTGTCAATCAATTTGTTCGCGGCCGGAGTTGTAGCTCATTTTTATTTTTGTTGCATAGATAATATATTGTATGACACACAATATCTGTGAGATAATTTTATTGTAGGCTCGGACGGCACGTTCTGCCGCTTTGGGTTTGATGTTTGAAAATACTTGCAATAACGAAAGAACTCGGGAGAAATGGCGAATAACGAATGTCGAATACGGAATAGCAACAGTCGCTGTTTGTAACCGAAAGAAAAAGGGCAGGTTTAGCTGAAAACAGCCGTGCCATTTTTGAAGCGGTGTTACTTGCACAACGTAAAAATGGCACGATTTGTGGCTGCAAATGCCCTGGTGGCAATGGGTTACAAGCGGACCGCATGTGCAAAAATGGCACGATTTATGGCACGAATTTTGGCACGACTAGGCTTTTGCCTTACGCAGAGTCCGAATAATCAAAGAGGCGAGCCAATGCACGGCTAGCCTCTCTTATTTCTCTGTCTCGCGGCGGTGGAAATTTGACTACTTTCGATCCTTAAAGCTGTCAAATAACCTCGTGTGACGACTCGTCAGCGGCACCATTCGTCCGCCGATGAATACATACTTCACATTGGTGCGGGCGTCGAGGATATCGCCGTCTGCGACCACCAGATTTGCCATCTTGCCCGTTTCGATCGACCCCATTTGGCTATCGACGCCTAGGACCTGGGCTGCATATAGAGTTACGGATTTTAACGCGTCGTCCTTAGACAAGCCGAAGGCACCGGCCAGGCCCGCCTGGTAGGGCAGATCGCGAACAACCGCATTCTCGCTTCCGGTACCGATGCAAAACTTGACGCCGGCCGCCTGCAACTTCATCGGAGCTTCAAATAATTCGTCGTACGGATCATCATCGCGAACCGGAAGGGCATAGATATTGGTATAGATCACTGAGATATTGTACTTTTTCAGATCATCCGCCGCCTTCCACGCCTCTTGTCCGCCAAAGATGATTCCCTTCAATTTCATTTCGCCGACGAATTTGGCAACAGAGCGAATATCGCGTTCCCTCTCCGCAATAAAGATCATCGGCTTTTCGCCACGAATGTACGGTTCCATCGCGTCATATCGCTGGTCTTCGGCAACGTAGGGTAATGTTTTGTCCTTAGCGTATGCATCTCGGGCACGAAGGTAGTTTTGGGAAGCTGTGAATAGCGTTTTCAACTCATCGATCTGGGCGTCGCGACGCTTGACCGCCTCGCTAAACTCTAACGGAGGGCCGCCAAATCTGCCGCCAAATCCTCCACCGGTCGAAATACGCGGAAAATTGATCACGAGGCCAAACTCACGAACGACCGCCATCTCATCCTGTGTAGCACCGTTCAGATTTATGATCGCCCCCTGTCCGGCGATCAAGCCGCCGATCGGAAACGACATTACCGTTGTGATCCCATTGGCACGAGTCACATTGACGTAAACGGAATGCGGATTTATGCCCTTTATCGCCTTAGCATTGGCGTTCATCGTGCCGACCTCAGACACGTCGACAGAGGCATTTACGCCTTGGCCGATCTCAGAGAGGCCGATTTTGGTTCCGGCATCGATCATTCCCGGAAAGACACTGAGGCCCTTGCCATCTATCTTTTCTGCTCCGGCGGGAACAGCAATACCTGATCCGACCGCGGCGATCTTGCCATTCTGGATCACCACTGTTCCGTTTTCGATCGTCGCACCCGACACCGTCACCACGCGGGCCCCGACGATCGCAAATGTCCCGGCACGTCCGGTCTGATTTTGTTCCGATCCGTCATTCTGCGCATCTACGGACGACGATGCTCCGATGGCAATGACTGATAAAAGCAGTGTGAGGCACCATTTGGATCTAAGCGTTTTCAATTTTGAGTACATTATCGGTTGCCTCCATCGCTGTATTCGGCGTCATCGCGGTCACCGCGGCGAC
>Ga0209476_10000089_pt1 | contig 58285 bp, 51 predicted proteins | sample KloWWTrecipitate_FD_187179 | JGI IMG/M metagenome (GOLD analysis project Ga0209476, IMG submission 187179) | Active sludge microbial communities from Klosterneuburg, Austria, studying microevolution and ecology of nitrifiers - Klosterneuburg... | ecosystem: Engineered > WWTP > Aerobic digester... | reverse complement strand
GCACGCGCCACGGGCAGCCAGGTCACCATCGGCGTGCGACCCGAAGACATCGTCGTCGGCCCCGCGGGCGGCCCTGGCCTGAGCGTGCACATCGACCTCGTCGAAGAACTCGGCGCCGACGGCTACCTCTACGGTCACTCCGAAATCAACGGCACGCGCACCGATGTCGTCGCCCGCGTCGACGGTCGCAATCACCCGAACGCCGGTGAAACTGTCAGCCTCACGGCGCGCCACAACCACGTGCACACGTTCGACATCGAGAGCGGCGAGCGCCTCAACAACGCCCCCGTTACGTCTGAGTAGGCGACATATAGATCACGGCTGGGGTGAGACCATGTCGCTGAGCATCACCGCCAGCACCGTCGATTCGGGGCTTCTCGCCCTGCCGTGGGCGACCCCGCTGGCGCAGTGGCCCAGCAGCGTCATTGTGTCGCTGCCGAAGGGGCTCTCGCGCCACCTCGTGCGTTTCGCGATGCTCTCGGGCGGCGTGGTCGCTGTCAAAGAAACCACCGCCGAGATGGCTCGCCGCGAGTACGAAATGCTCGGCAACCTCACCCGCCTCGCGGTCCCGTGTGTTGACCGCGGTGCGGTGGTCGCTGGCCGCGTCGACCCCGACGGCAACCCGCTTCCCGCCGCACTCGTGACGGCACACCTGAAGTTCTCGCTCCCCTATCGGGCCCTCTTTCAGCAGGTACTTCGCCCCGACACGGCAACGCGCCTCGTCGACGCCCTGGCCGTGCTGCTGGTTCGCCTGCACAATGTGGGCTTCTTCTGGGGTGATGTTTCGCTCTCGAACACGCTGTTCCGTCGCGATGCGGGCGCCTTCGCCGCCTATTTGGTGGATGCCGAAACCGGCGAGCTGCACGAAGGCGGCCTCACCGCGGGCCAACGTGCTCATGACCTCGATGTGGCACGGACGAACATCGCCGGCGAGATCATGGACCTTGAGGCAAGCGGTCGCCTCGAGGACGGCATCGACGCCGTCGAGATTGCCGACCGGCTCGTCGCCGCCTACACCTCGCTATGGAGCGCGCTCACCGAGGAGGAGTCGTTCTCGTCGGCGGAGGCATGGCGCATCAACGAGCGGGTGCAAAAACTCAACGACCTCGGCTTCGACATCGGTGAGATGGCGATCACGACCGACGGCACCGGTTCGCACGTGTCGATCCAGCCGAAGGTCGTCGATGCCGGGCACCATCAGCGACGGTTGCTCCGCCTCACTGGGCTCGATGTCGAAGAGAACCAGGCGCGGCGCCTGCTGAACGATCTCGACTCGTACAAGACGCTCGTCACGCGGCCGGGCCTTGACGAGGAGATGATCGCGCACGAGTGGCTCACTCGTGTCTTCGAACCGGTGATCAAGGCGATCCCGTTCGACCTGCGCGCAAAGCTCGAACCCGCAGAGGTCTTCCACAACGTGCTCGAGCACCGCTGGTACATGTCACAGCAGCGCGAGAGCGCGGCGCCCATCTCTGAGGTGCTGACGTCGTACATCAACGACGTGCTGCGCCACCGTCGCGACGAGGCGACCCTGGTGGGGCCGCTCACCGAAACGCTGGCGATCCCAATGCTGACCCCCGACGGGCATCCAATCGATCCGGATGCGCCCGGCGAAGACGACGGCACCCCAGAAATCGACTGGCGCGAACTCGTCTAGAGCCCGCGCCAGCCGGCATCAAGAAACTGCCTACTTCGCGCGGCGCTTCGAGACTTCGTACAGCGCTACCGACGTTGCGATTCCCGCGTTGAGCGACTCGGTTGCCGCCGAAATTGGGATCGAGACGATCTGATCGCAGGTCTCGGTGACGAGGCGTGAGAGCCCCTTGCCCTCGCTACCGACGACGATCACGATCGGCCGGTCGGCAAGCTCAAGCTCCGGAAGGTCGACGTCGCCGCCGCCATCGAGGCCGAGCACAAACACGCCCTGCTTCTTGAAGTCCTTCAGGGTCGCGGTCAGGTTGGCCGCGAGCGCAACGGGGGTGCGTGCCGCGGCGCCAGCACTGGTCTTCCACGCCGCCGAGTTCACGCTCGCCGAACGGCGCTGCGGCACGATCACACCGTGTCCGCCGAAGGCGGCGGTGGAGCGGATGATGGCGCCGAGATTGCGCGGGTCGGTGATGCCGTCGAGTGCGACGAACAGCGGCGTCTGGCCGCGATCGATCACTGTCTCGAGCAGGTCCTGCGGGTGCGCGTATTCGTACGGCGGCACCTTGAGGGCCACGCCCTGGTGCACCCCGTCGAACCCGGCCATGCGGTCGAGCTCTGGGCGGGTGACCTCGAGCACGGCGATGCCGCGGTGCGTGGCGATCGAGAGCATCTCTTTGACGCGGTCATCCATCTCGACCCGCTGCGCGACGTAGAACGCCGTCGCGGGAATCTTCGCGCGCAGCGCCTCGAGCACCGAGTTGCGACCGGTCACGATTTCGGTGTCGTCGGTCTGCTTGGGCGAGCGCGATCCGCCGCCAGCGGTCTTGCCACCGACGCCGCGCGGCTTGCCACCGGCCGCGGCGAACCGCTCCTGGGCTGCCTTGCGCTTGCCGGCGGGGTGCCAGGCGCGATCTTCTGCCTTGGGGGTCGGGCCGCGACCCTCGAGGCTCGACTTATTCTTGCCGCCGGTGCCCTTCGTGGGGCCCTTCTTCGGCTTGCGGGCGCCTGGGCGTCCGGGCTTGCTACCGGCCATTGATACTCCAATGTGTTGCGCCTGAGGCGTCTTCGAGGGTGATCCCCGCGGCCGCGATCACATCTCTGATGCGATCGGCCGCGGGCCAGTCTTTGGCATCGCGAGCGGCTGCGCGCTGTGCGATGAGTGCCTGCACGAGTGTGTCGAGAGTGGATGCCTCAGCCGAGGCCCCCGCTCCCCATGCAGGATCGAGCGGGTTAATGCCGAGCACGCCGGTCATCACGCTGACCTCACCGGCTGCGCTGCGCGCGGCATCCACGTCGCCAGAATCGAGCGCCGCGTTGCCGCGTCGCACGGTCTCATGCAAGACGGCGAGCGCCTGCGGCACTCCGAGGTCGTCGTCCATTGCGGCATCGAATGCCGCGTTCCCGAACGAAGTCCAACCATAGTCGCCCTCGCGCGCGACGCGCTCAAGGAACGTGCGGATCCGATCGAGCGCGGCTTCTGCCTCGTCGAAGGTCTTGTCGGTGATGTCAAGGCTTGAACGGTAGTGCGCGGCACCCAGCGCGTAACGCACCACGAGCGGGTCGCGCTCGCGCAGCAGGTCTTCGGCGAGCACGAAGTTGTGCAGCGACTTCGACATTTTCTGCCCGTCGACGGTCACCAACCCGTTGTGCATCCAGTACCGCGCAAACGCGTCGCCGGCCGCGGTCGACTGCGCAAGTTCGTTCTCGTGGTGCGGAAACCGCAGGTCGAGCCCGCCACCGTGAATGTCGAACTCGCGTCCGAGGTACCGGCGCGCCATCGCCGAGCACTCGATGTGCCAGCCGGGGCGACCTGCGCCCCACGGCGAGTTCCAGATGGCGGATGCCGGTTCGTCGGCCTTCGCGCCCTTCCACAGTGCAAAATCGTGGGGGTCGCGCTTGCCGCGCAGCTCTGCCTCACCCGAGGTTTCGAGGGCATCGAGCGACTGGTGGGTGAGCGACCCGTAGGCGGGCCAACTGCGGACGTCGAAGTACACATCGCCCGCGGCATCCGAATCTGCTGGCGCCGCATATGCATGACCGGCCTCGATCAGCTCGGCAATGAGCTCGTGCATCTGCGGAATCGACGCGGTCGCCCGCGGCTCGTACGTCGGCGCAGAAATGCCGATCGCCGCGTATGCCGCCGTGAATTCGAGCTCCATCCGGTACGCAAGCGCCCACCACGGCTCGTCGTCGGTCGCGTTGACCAGCACCTTGTCGTCGATATCGGTGACGTTGCGCACGAATGTGACGCGGTGGGATGTTGCAAGCCAGCGCCGCAGCACATCGAAGGCGAGCGCGGCCCGGAGGTGGCCGATGTGTGGGCCCGACTGCACCGTGGGTCCACAAACGTAGATGCCGACCTCGCCAGCCTTGAGGGGCGTGAAGTCGCGCAGCGTCTGCGCCTTGGTGTCATAGAGCCGGAGTACCACGGAATCAAGACTACCGGCGCGCGGGTGCGCCGAAGCTGTGTGCGCGGGCGCCACGCCCTACGGGAAGGCCGACCGGTCTGAGGCCCGCACGATCAGCGCGGTCGCCATTGCGGCGATGCCCTCGCCACGCCCGGTAAACCCGAGCCCATCGGTGGTGGTTGCCGAGACCGTCACGGGCGCGCCAAGCAGCTCGCTCAGCGCCGCCTGCGCTTCGAGTCGCCGCACCGAAAACCGTGGCCTACGCGCTTGAATCTGCACCGAAACGTTGCCGACGACCCAGCCCGCGTCGGCGAGCACCTGGCGGGTGCGGGTGAGGAAAACATCGGCGTGCGCGCCCTCGACCGCGGGGTCATCGACGCCGAACAGCCCGCCGATGTCGCCGAGGTCTGCCGCCGAGAGCAGCGCATCGACGATCGCGTGCACCGCAACGTCGCCGTCCGAATGCCCCTCGAGCGCGCGCTCCCCCGGCCACTCAAGGCCCGCGAGCCACAGCGTGCGCGCCGAACCCTCTTCTGCATAGGCGTGCACGTCCGTGCCGATTCCTACTCGCATGGCAAGCTGCGCCTTCCCGCTCACAATGGTCTTCGCCCGCTCGAGGTCGGCAGGTGTGGTGATCTTGAACGCGTGCGCGTGGCCGTCGAGGGCGCGCACCGGGTGCCCGGCCGCCGCGACCAGTGCGGCATCGTCGGTGAACTCGCCCGTCGCGCTCGCATACGCGGCATCGAGCACATCGCGCCGAAAGCCCTGCGGGGTTTGCACCGCCAGCAACGTGTCGCGATCGACGGTGTCGCCCACCGCACCGCTGGCTGCAACCCGCTTGACCGTGTCGACTACGGGGAGCCCCGGAATCACCGCCGAACCGGTGCGCTCGACCTCTTCGATCACCCGGTCAAACATCTCAGACGGCGTCAGCGAACGCGCCGCATCGTGCACAAGCACCGTGGCAACGCTCGGCCACACCGCCCGCAATCCAGCCGCGACCGAGGCCTGCCGCGTGGCACCGCCTGCAACGACGCTGACAAGTTCGAAGCGATCGGATGCCTCGCCCCGCCGTGCGACGGTGGCAGCGGCATCCATCGCCTCTGTCTGCGCGTTGCCCTCAAGACCCGGCGGCACGACGAGCACGACCTGGGCCGCGCGCCGCGCACCGAAAATGGGGAGCAGGCTGTGCCAGAGGACCGTGTGCGCGTCGAGGCCAACGAACGCCTTGGGCGCACCGGCGCCAAGGCGCATGCCCGAGCCCGCGGCAACGACGATGATTGCCGCGTCGGGCACGGGGGTGACGGTCATGGTGCACACGCTACCGGAGGCGCCCGCGCGGCACGCAAAAGGCTCCCTGCCCACGAATGGGAATCAGGGAGCCTCTGAAGTGCGATCAAACGCGAGCGCGCACGACGTTCAAACGCTTACGAAGCGAGTACCTCGTCGAGCACGTTCGAGGCCTGTTCTTCGTCGGTCTTCTCAGCAAGTGCCAGCTCTGAAATCAGAATCTGGCGAGCCTTCGCCAGCATCCGCTTCTCGCCAGCCGAGAGACCGCGGTCTTGGTCACGGCGCCAGAGGTCGCGCACGACCTCGCTGACCTTGATGACATCGCCAGAGGCGAGCTTCTCAAGGTTCGCCTTGTACCGACGCGACCAGTTCGTGGGTTCTTCAGTGAACGGCGCGCGAAGCACCTCGAAGACCTCTTCGAGGCCTTCTTTGCCAATCACGTCGCGAACACCGACCAGGTCGATGTTCTCGGCGGGAACCTCAATTGTGAGATCGCCTTGGGTCACTCGGAGCTTGAGATAGATCTTCTCTTCGCCCTTGATAATTCGGGTTTTCACCTCGGCGATCGTTGCGGCACCGTGGTGCGGGTAAACGACCGTCTCGCCAACCTCAAAAAGCATGCAGATGTGTCCTTTCGGCAACCTCTAGGATACCACAGGCATCATAGACTAAGGTTCTCCCCGCCTCATCTTTTGGCACTGAATAATCGAGCCTGGGACCGCGTCGGCGCAATGCGGATTTATTGATCCTGCGAATTCCCCTAGACTGACCTCAGTCCACTACCGCCGGGAGGCATCGTGAAGTCCCGCCTGATCGCGTCCATTGTGCTGGGCACCGCCGTGGTGCTGGGCACCACAGGATGCAACATGCTCGCCCCACAGGCGACCACATACGAATATGACCCTGGTGACGGCGTCAGCGCCCACACCGGCAGCATCAAGGTGCTCAACGCATTTGTTGTCTCTGAAGATGGAAAGAATGGCAACCTCGTGGTTGCGTTCTCCAACGAAGACCCCGAAGCCCCCGCGACGGTGAACATCGAGTTCGGCGAGAACGGCAAGGGTGGCCAAGCCACCGTGCGCGTTCCTGCTGGCGAACTCGTGAGCCTCGGTGGCGACGAAGAGGCACCGCTGCTCCTGAAGGGCATCAACTCGAAGCCCGGCACGCTGCTGCCGATGTACTTCCAGTCCGGCGACGGCGAGGGCGAACTCACCATGGTTCCCGTGCTCGACGGCACGCTTTCGTACTACAAGGACCTCGTTCCCTGATTCTGCACACGTACACCCGTACGCGTAAATAGAGATGCGGCTCACACCTCACGGTGGGCCGCATTTCTGTCTGCGCTGCCTTTTGTGCGCGGCGCTGGTGCGCTGGCCTATGCCTCGAAGCGGTAGCCAAGCCCTCGCACGGTCACGAGCGAGACGGGCTCGCTCGGCACGGGCTCGATGCGCGAGCGGATGCGCTTGACGTGCACGTCGAGTGTCTTGGTGTCGCCGAAATAGTCACTCCCCCAGACGCGGTCGATCAGCTGCCCACGGGTGAGCACCCGGCCGGCGTTGCGCATCAGCATCTCGAGCAGCTCGAATTCTTTGAGCGGCATGCTGATTTCTTTGCCACGGACCGCGACCGTGTGGCGGTCAAGATCGAGCGTCACGCCGCCGCCGCTGAGCACCCGGTCGTCCTCTTCCTCGTCGACAACGACGAGGCGCCGCAGGATTGCCCGCATGCGGGCGAGCAGCTCACGCGAACTGTACGGCTTGGTGACGTAGTCGTCGGCGCCAAGCTCGAGGCCCACAACAATGTCGATTTCTGAGTCCTTGGCCGTAAGCATGATGATCGGCACCGCCGACACCGCCCGAAGCTGACGGCACACCTCGGTGCCCGGCATCCCCGGCAACATGAGATCAAGCAGCACCACATCGGCACCGCGATCGCGGAAGGCCACCAGCGCCGCGAGGCCGTCGTCGGCGATTTCTACCTCAAAACCCTCTTTGCCAAGCAGATAGGCGAGGGGCTCGGCGAGGTCAGGCTCGTCTTCGACGAGGAGCACACGGGTCATTGCGAGTCATTCCTGTTCTGGGAGGCGACGGATGCCCCGCCCTCCGGGATTCTGATGGTGAAGGTCGATCCGCGCCCGGGTTGCGACCACACTCGCACCTCGCCGTCGTGCCGCTGCACGGCGTGCTTGACGATCGCGAGGCCGAGCCCGGTGCCTCCAGTGCGACGGGAACGGGCTTGGTCGGCGCGGTAGAAGCGCTCGAAGATTCGTTGCTGATCGGCCTCGGCGATGCCCGTGCCCTGGTCGGTCACGGCGATTTCAACCACACCGTCAACCACGCGCACACCAACACCCACGTGCGCGCCGGCCGGTGAGTACGCAACGGCGTTGGCGATGAGGTTGCTGACGGCCTCGGTGAGGGTTTGCGCATCACCCACGACCGTGGTGCCACGCTGCCCGCCGCGGACGAGTTCGATCTTTGCCGCCGAGGCCACCACCGCGTGCTCTTCGAGCGAAGCCGCAACCACCTCATCGACCGAGACCGAGACCGCCTCTGTCAGTTCTTCTGCAGCCTGCACGCGCGAGAGGTCGAGGATCCGCGAGGTGAGGCGCGCGAGCCGCTCGGCCTCGAACGCGAGGCGGGTGGTGAAATAGCGCACCTGGTCGGGGTCATCGGCCGCCGACTCGATCGCCTCGGCGAGGAGGGTGACCGCACCCACCGGCGTCTTCAGTTCGTGGCTTGTGTTCGCCACAAAGTCGCGGCGCATCTCTTCGACTCGCAGCTGCTCGGTGATGTCGTGCAGCATCAGCAGGCAGTACCTGGGGCTGAGCATGGATGCCCGGGCCATGGCCACGTGCGTTTCGGCACTCATTCCCGGCCGCCGAAGGCGCACCTGCGCGCGCTCGTGCCCGCCCGAACGCTGTGCGTGTCGCACGATGTCTCGAAGCTCGTCGTCGACGACGACGCCGCCGGTGTCGAGTCCGAATGCGGCCGCCGCGGGGGCAATTGCCACGATCGTGAGCGACCTGTCGACCACGATGGCCGCGTCATCCATTGCACTCAGCACCTGCGTGACACCCTCGGGTACCTGCGCGGTCGCGGCGGCGCGCGCCCGCCGCCCGGCACGGACGGCAAAACTGATCAGCGCAAACACGCCCACACCTGCGGCCGCCCCGAAAAGCAACGCCAACAGCACGAGCTGCACTGAGTTCATGCCCCCAGCGTAGAACGCCGCGGCGCTCCCGCGCGCCCATCGGCCCGCCATTCCGCGCCATCACTAGAATCGCTCATGAGGTGTTCACGCGCGCGGCACCAACCGTTCACTTTCGCTGGTGACAATGGCGACAGGCCGCCGCGCTTCACACGGGCGCGAGGCGTGATGCCGCCCCGCAGCACACAAGCTGCCTCCCAGGAAGGGAATCGAACATGCGTCAGGTGTTCCACCAGTCATTGCAAGACGTCCAGGTCGGTCTCGCCGAGATCGCAGATCTCGTCACGATCGCCATCGACAAGGCCACCCGTGCCTTCGGTACAAGCGATGTCGCGCTCGCAGAAGAGGTCATCGCGGATGACCGCCACATCGACGAGCGCGCCGTCGCCCTCGACGAGCTCGCGATCGAGATTCTGGCCCGGCAGCAGCCGGTTGCCCGCGACCTCCGGATCGTCGTCAGCGCGCTGCGCATGAGCGCCTCGCTTGAGCGCATGGGCGACATGGCCGAGCACATCGCGCAGCTCGCGCGCTACCGGTTCCCCGAACGCGCAGTCCCGAAGGGGCTCAAGTCGACGTTCGCGCAGATGGGCGAACTCGACGTCGACATCGCGCGCAAGCTCGCAGAGCTCCTGCGCACGCAGGATGTCTCGCTCGCCGAAGAGATCCGCAACGACGACGACGCGATCGACGAGCTCCACGTCGGCGTCTTCGAGAAGGTGCTCGGCGATAACTGGAAGGGCGAGGCCACCGCAACCGTCGATGCGACCCTCGCGAGCCGGTACCACGAACGCTTCGCCGACCACGCTGTCTCGGTCGCCAAGAAGATCATCTACCTGTCGACTGGCGACTGGGCCCCCGAGGACGAGGGCACCGAACAGGTCTGAGCCACAAGCGAAAACGAGGCCCGGGGCGGCTATCGCTCCCGGGCCTCGTTTCGTTTTGCTTGGGGGGCTTCCCTCCCGAGCGCGGTCTTGGCTGCTACTTCTTGCCCTGCGCGGCAACGGCCGCGGCGCCGGCAGCAGCGGCCTCGGGGTCGAGGTACTCGCCGGCACCGATCGGTTTGAAATCGGCGTCAAGCTTGTAGACGAGCGGGATGCCGGTGGGGATGTTCAGCGACGCGATGTCTTCGTCGCTGATGCCCTCGAGATGCTTGACGAGGCCGCGCAGCGAATTGCCATGTGCCGTGACGAGCACGGTCTTGCCCGATGCGAGGTCTGGCTTGATCTCGCTCTCCCAGTAGGGAAGCAGGCGCTCGATGACCAGCGACAGCGATTCGGTCAGCGGAATCTCGCCGTCGATGCCCGCGTAGCGCGGGTCGTTCGTCTGGCTGTACTCGTTGGCGGGGTCGATGGCCGGCGGCGGCACGTCGAACGAACGGCGCCACAGCTGAAACTGCTCGGGGCCGTATTCGGCCAGAGTCGCTGCCTTGTCGAGCCCCTGAAGCGCGCCGTAGTGGCGCTCATTCAGGCGCCATGAGCGCTTGACTGGCAACCACAGCAGGTCGGCAGCGTCGAGCGCGAGGTTCGCGGTCTGGATCGCCCGGCTGAGCAGCGAGGTGTAGAGCACGTCGGGGGTGAGCCCCGCGGCCGAGATCAGCTCGCCGGCGCGCACCGCTTCGCCGCGGCCCTGCTCGCTGAGCCGGACGTCGACCCATCCGGTGAACAGGTTCTCCTGGTTCCAAAGGCTCTGGCCGTGGCGAAGAAGAATCAGGGTGTAAGGGGCGCTCATGTGCCAATTCTAGCCAGCCGCCCGGGCGGGGTGACAAAGACGCTGACACAATGAGCGCATGCCCTCCGACCCGACTCCTCTGCAACTTCAGCGCACGGTGCCGGTGCCGGTGCCAACAGCGGTGCCAACGGAGACGACCCGATGACCACGGCGACGGTCGTCGGCAGCGGCCCAAACGGGCTCGCCGCAGCCATCCGCCTCGCGCAGGCCGGGGTCCGGGTCACCGTGGTGGAGGCCGAACCCACGATTGGCGGGGGCGCCCGCACCGCCGAGCTCACGCTCCCCGGCGTGCGCCATGACGTTGGCGCGACGGCGATGCCGGGTCTCATGTCGTCGCCATTCTTTCGTTCGCTGGGCCTCGAACGGCACGGCTTGCGCCTGCGCCGCCACGAAGCCGCCCTCGCGCACCCGCTCGATGACGGCACGACCGCACTCCTGTGGGAGGACCTTTCGCGCACGGCGCAGGGCCTCGGGGCAGACGGCGCGGCATGGGCGCGCGCGTTCGGCCCACTCGTGCGTGGTTACGACAGTGTGGTCGAAGACACCTTTGCGCCGCTCGTGCACTGGCCGAGGCATCCGATTGCCCTTGCCCAAACTGGCCTTCGCGCGGCCGTACCCGCGACGCTCTTCAACCGCCGGTTCGCCGCCGAGCCGGCGCGCGCGCTGTTCGCCGGGGCCGCCGCGCACGGCTTCACACGGCACGACACCCCGCTCAGCGCCGCCATCGGCGTGATGCTCATCACCGCCGCACACGCCTCCGGCTGGCCGATCGTCGAGGGCGGTTCGTCCGGCCTGATCGCGGCGCTCGAAGCCGAACTGCGCGCCCTCGGCGGCCGCATCGAAACGGGCAGAAGAGTGACGGATGCCGCAGCCCTCGGCACCGACCTCGTGCTGTTAAGCGTGCCCCCGCGCACCGCCCTGCGCCTGCTCGGCGACGACGTGCCCGCGGCCACCCGCCGCGCGTGGGCGCGGTTTCGCCCCGGCCCCGCGGCGTTCAAGGTGGACTACGCGATCGAAGGCGATATTCCCTGGGCCGCACCGGACGCGCGTCGCGCAGGCATCGTGCACCTGGGCGGGAGCGCGGGCGAGATCGCCGCCGTCGAACGCGCCGCTGTCTCTGGGCGCATGCCCGAACGGCCATTTGTGCTCGTCGCCCAGCAGTACCTGGCAGACCCGACCCGGTCGGCCGGCGGCGCGAACCCCGTGTGGGCCTACGCACACGTGCCGGCGGGATTCGATGGCGATGCGTCGGCCGCGGTGCTCGCGCAAATCGAACGCTTCGCGCCGGGCGTGCGCGAGCAGATCGTTGCGACGCACGTCAGCGGGCCGCAGGAGCTTGCGGCGCACAACGGCGCATTTCTCGGCGGCGACATCGGCGGCGGCGCGAACACTGCGCTCCAGCTCATCGCGAGGCCGCGCCTCGGGTACGCCGCCTACCGCGGGCGCCGCGGGCGCACGTATCTCTGCGGTTCATCGACCCCGCCCGGCGGCGGGGTGCACGGCATGGCCGGGTTCCACGCGGCCGAAACCGCGCTCCGCGACATCGGGGCGCTGTAGGCGCAACCGAGCTCACGGGCATGGGCCTGCCAGTGCGCGCCTCGGCGCGCGCGGGCGAACGCGAGGGCACTGGCCCACGAGAACGCAGACCTACGCGCGAGCGCGCCCACCAATGCGCGGCAGGCGCGGAATGTTCGCCGTAGCGCCGGCGTCGGGCGGCACGATGACCTCCTGCGTGCCGGGCACGCGACCAGCCTCAGTCGCGACCTCGAGCGTCTCGTCGATCGGCACATTGCGCTTGATCACGGCCAGGGCCACGGGCCCAAGCTCGTAGTGCAGCGCCACCGAGGTGACATGCCCCACAACCGCGCCATCGACCACAGCACCGGACGCATCGGGCGCCGCGGGGCGCGTGACCTCTGCGCCCACCGGCGGAAGCGTCGACTCGCTGCCATCGAGGTGCAGCATTACGAGGCGCCGCGGTGGCCGCCCAAGATTGTGCACCTTGGCGACGGTCTCTTGTCCGCGGTAGCAGCCCTTGTTCAGGTGCACGGCCGAGCGGAGCCAGTCCGACTCGTGCGGCAGCGACTTCTCGTCGACTTCTCTGCTCCAGCGCGGGCGCCACGCCTCGATGCGGAGCGCTTCGGCGGCGAGCGTGCCGGCGGCCGAGGCATCCGATTCAGGCCCTTGCACTGCGTCCGCGATTGCGGCGAGCGCGTCGTGCGAGACGATCGCCTCGCGCCATGACCAGCCGGCGGCCGGGTGATCTTGCTGCGGCGAATACTGGTAGCCACCGGGGCGCACGGTGATCCACGGGTCGCTCCAGATCTGGGCCTCGGCAGCACCGGCGGCCTCGACGACCGCGCGCGCGGTGGTGCCGGGGCGATCCATCCATCCAACCACCGCCCACTCGCTCGACACGTCGGTGATCTCGACGCGCAGCATGAACCGCATGCGCGATAGCCACGCGTGCAGCGGCGCCGCGTCGTCTTGATCGACGATGAGCCACATCGTTTCGCCGTCGTCGATGATGCCGGCCTGGTGCTCAATGTGCCCCTGCGGGTCGAGCACCAGCGTTTCGGTGCTGACGCCCGGGAGGAGGCTCTTGAGTTCTTGGCTCGTGATCGAGTCGAGCCAACTCAGGCGATCGGGCCCGGTCAGCGTGAGCACGCCGCGGCCGCCCAGGTGCACGAGTGCCGTGCCCTCTGCGAGCCGGCGCTGTTCGCCGAGTGGGTTGCCAAAGTGCGCGGGTGCGACGTCACCTTCGGGAACAATCGCCCCCGGAAGTGCCGCAAAGGGGGAGGTCATTACTGAACTTTCTCGAGCCGAGCAGAAGCGTGCGAACCGAGCTCTTCGCCGAGGGCCGCGATGTCCCATGCCCAGAGCAGGTGCCCGTCGACGAGGCCATACATGCGCGTTGCCGCGACATAATTCTTCGCGCCGGCGGCACGCACCACGGCGTCGGTTGCAATATCGATCCGAGGCCCGCGTACCTGCCCCAGATAGAGCTCGCACACGCCGTCTGAATGCACAATGGATGCCTCAACCTCGAAGCCGTCTTCACTCGTGCGGAGCGCTTCTACATCGTCGACTGTCCGCGCGGGCGCGGGGGCGGTTGCTGGCAACAACCCGGGCCCGGCATCGGCATCGCCGAGCGGACGGCTGAGTCGCCAGAAGCCGGCTTCAGAGACGAGCGGCACCCGGCGAGGGTCGCCCTCGTCGAAGTTCTCGCCCTGCCCGTCGCCGGTGAGCCAGGCGATTGCCGAGTACGTCAGGGCGTCGGTGCCATCGTGGCTAAAGCTCACGCGATGCGTGAATTCTCCTCGGAGCGTTGTGTCGCCGACGGCGTAGTCGATCACGCCACTGCCTTCCCACACGCCACGAAGCCACGACAGTGGCACGAGGTCGGCGGGCAGATCGGTGGGGAGGTCAATCATGCGTACCTATGGGCAGCGTCAGCGCTGGCCGCGATAGAGGTTGACAACTACGACAGCCGACACGCCAACGATGGCGAGCGACGCGAGCCCAAGAAGACCTACGAAGAAGAGTTCGAGTGCGACGAGATCCATACCGAGAGTCTAGCCCGCCGCTGCATCGGCGAGTCGCACAAGACCAACGATGAGCGAAGTGACGCCGAGTATGACAAGCGCACCCACCACGCTGAGCGCCACACGCTGGATAAACCCGGCAGCCTGCCCGCCCCAGAGCTGGATCGCGAATGCCAGCACGAAACTGCCACTCAATGCCAGCAGCATCCACATCATCAACCGCGCATCGGGCGCCCAAATTGCGACGGCGATGCCCATCACCAGCGCCGCACCCCACACCGCGCCGATGCCGCGCGTGCTCGGGCGGTGAACTAATTCGGGAGAGGCCATGCGACAACTCTATGATGGGGTCACCCGACCGGGAAGGAATCGCGTGGCACAACTGCTCGTCATGAGCTCGGCGCCAGACGGTGCCCCTGTGTTGCCCGCGCTTGAGTTGCTTGGGCATCGTGCCCGCCAGATTCCCGCCGATGCCGCGCAATTGGCCACCGCGCCGAGCGCCGAGTTGCTCGTGATTGATGCCCGGAGCGACCTCGTTGCGGCCCGCTCGCTGTGCAAAATGTTGGCGAGCATCGGCTTCGATACCCCCGTGCTGCTCGTGGTGACCGAGGGCGGGCTCGCCGCGATCAACGCCGAATGGGCGATCACCGACGTCGTCCTCGAGACCGCCGGCCCCGCCGAGGTCGACGCCCGCATCCGCCTCGCGCTCACGCGCACGGCCGCCGAAAACCCTTCGACGCGCATTCAGATTTCTGGCCTCAGCATCGATGAGGCCTCGTACGCGGCACGGCTGCGCGGCAAACCGCTCGACCTCACCTACAAGGAGTTTCAGCTCCTACACTTTTTTGCCACGCACCCGTCGCGCGTGTTCACCCGAGAACAGCTCCTCAGCGAGGTGTGGGGCTACGACTACTTCGGCGGCACCCGCACGGTCGACGTGCACGTGCGCCGGCTCCGCGCAAAACTCGGCGACCTCGAACTCCTCATCGGCACGGTGCGCAATGTGGGCTACCGATTTATGACAAATGACGAGGATGCCGGGGCCCCAACGGCCGGCTGAGCGACGCGGTCGTCGAAAATCGGCCACCACGCGGCATCCACCGTTCACATTCGATGCCTCCGCAATGCGAGGATAAACGCATGATCGACCACGACATTCTCGACACCGGCCTGGGCGACGGCGATGACGACGACTTTGATGCGGCGTTTGAGGGGTACGACGAACAGCTGCCAGAGGGGCGCTACCTCGACCGTGAGTTGAGCTGGTTGGCGTTCAATCAGCGCGTGCTCGAACTGGCCGAAGACGATTCGTTGCCGGCGCTCGAACGCGCGAACTTCCTGGCGATCTTCGCGAGCAACCTCGATGAGTTCTTCATGGTGCGAGTCGCCGGCCTCAAGCGCCGTATCGTGACGGGGCTCGCCGTGCCGACGAATATCGGGCGCCCACCGGGCGAAGCGCTGGCCGACATTTCGGCCGAGGCTTACCAGTTGCAGCTGCGACACAGCGCCGCCTGGCAAGAGCTCGTGCGTCCCGCGATGGCCGACAAGGGCATCCAGGTCGTCACGTGGGAATCGCTCCCCGACGACGACAAAGAGCGCCTGAACGACTATTTTCAGCTGCAGATTTTTCCGGTGCTCATGCCGCTGGCAGTCGACCCGGCGCATCCGTTTCCTTATATCTCGGGGCTGTCACTGAACCTCAGCGTGCGGATTCGTAATGCCAAGACCGGGCGCCAAGAGTTCGCGCGTCTCAAAGTGCCGCCGATGCTCCCCCGGTTTGTTCCCGTCTCGAACGACGAGGGCGGCCTGCGCTACATCACGCTTGAAGACCTCATCTCGAACCACTTGGGCGACCTCTTCCCAGGGATGGAGGTGCTCGATCACCACACGTTCCGACTGACCCGCAATGAGGATGTGGTGGTCGAGGAAGACGAGACCGAGAACCTGATTCAGGCGCTGGAGGCAGAGCTGCTGCGCCGCCGCTTCGGGCCGCCGATCCGCCTCGAGATCACCGACGACATGGACGACGTGACGCTCAGCCTGCTCGTCAAGGAGCTCGATATCACCGAGCAGGAGGTCTACCGGTTGCCCGGCCCGCTCGACCTGCGCGGGCTGTGGGACTTCATGGGTCTCGATCGGCCCGACCTGCGGTATCCCCCGCAGGTGCCGGTGACCGCGCTCGCGTTTCAGCCAACGACGACGGGCCGGGCACAGGAGGGCGAGGTCTTCGACGCGATCCGCGAGGGCGACGTGCTCGTGCACCACCCGTACGAGTCGTTCGCGACAAGCGTGCAGGTGTTCCTCGAAGAGGCTGCCGCCGACCCGCACGTGCTCGCCATCAAGCAGACGCTCTACCGCACGAGCGGCGACAGCCCGATCGTCGAGGCGCTGATCGACGCCGCCGAGGCGGGCAAGCAGGTGCTCGCGCTGGTCGAGATCAAGGCCCGGTTCGATGAGCAGGCAAACATCTCGTGGGCCCGCAAGCTCGAAAAGGCTGGCGTGCATGTTGTGTACGGGCTCGTCGGTTTGAAGACGCACTGCAAACTCGCGCTCGTGATTCGTGAAGAGCAGGGCGTGCTGCGCCACTACAGCCACATCGGCACGGGCAACTACAACCCGAAGACCAGCCGCATCTACGAAGACTTCGGGTTGTTCACCGCCGACGACCAGGTCGGCAAAGACCTCACCCGACTGTTCAACGAGCTCTCGGGCTATGCGATCGAAAAGAAGTTCAAGCGGCTCCTCGTCGCACCGTTGCATCTGCGCAAGGGGCTTACCAAGCTCATCGAACGGGAGCGGCGCAACGCGCTAGCGGGCAAGCCGTCGGGCATCCGCATCAAGGTGAACTCGATGGTCGACGAGCAGATCATCGACGCGCTCTACCGCGCGAGCCAGGCGGGCGTGCCCATCGACATCTGGGTGCGAGGCATTTGCAGCCTCATGCCCGGCGTCGAGGGGCTGAGCGAGACGATCCGGGTGCGCAGTATCGTGGGCCGCTACCTCGAACACTCGCGCATCTTCTCGTTCGTGAGCGAGGGCGACCCGCAGGTCTACATCGGCAGCGCCGACATGATGCACCGCAACCTCGACCGCCGGGTGGAGGCACTCGTGCGCGTCGTCGCCCCCGGCCACCTGGCCGAATTCGACGTGCTGTTCGACCACGCGATGTCTGACCAGACCAGCTCGTGGTGGCTCGAGCCAGATGGCACGTGGGTGCGCCATGCCCGCTCCGCCGACGGCACGCCGCTCCGTGACCTGCAGTACTTGGCCATGACCGAGGTCGTGCGCCGGCGCCGCCGGAGGACCACCCGATGAGCGAGACCGCGGTCTACGCCGCCGGTGCCGTTGTCTGGCGACTCGTTGCCGGCAAGCCAATGCTGCTGGTCGTGCACCGCACGGTGTACGCCGATGTGACGCTTCCGAAAGGCAAGGTTGACCCGGGCGAGACGCTTGCCGAGACCGCCGTGCGCGAGGTGTTCGAAGAGACCGGCATCGCGATCGCGCTCGGCGTGCCCGTTGGCGTTTCGCGCTACCAGCTTCCGGGCAAGCGACAGAAGATCGTGCACTACTGGGCCGCCGAGGCAACCGAGAAGGCGATCCGTGCGTCGCAGTTCGTGCCGAACAAAGAGATCGCTGCGCTCGAGTGGGTCAGCATCAAACGCGCCCGCCAGTACCTTTCGTACCCGGTCGATGTCGAGATTCTTGAGCACTTCGCGGCCCTCGTGGCTTCGGGCGTGCTGCGCACGTTCCCGATCATCGCCCTGCGGCACGCGAAGGCGGCAAGCCGTTTCGATTGGGATGGCGACGACGCGTCGCGCTCGCTGACCACGCGCGGCACCCGGCAAGCCGCCGCGCTCGTGGGCCCGCTCCGGGCGTTCGGCGTCAAGAAGATCATCAGCAGCACCGCGGTGCGCTGCGTGACCACCGTGACACCCCTAGCCGCGGCGCTCGGTCGCGACATCACGCGCACCGATGCGATCAGTCAGGATGCCTGGGAGGAAGGCACCGCAGATGTTCGCGGTGTTGTCGGCGCCCGGGTGCGCGCCGGACGGCCCGCGGTGCTGTGCAGCCACGGCCCCGTCCTGCCCGACATCCTCACCGAGATCGCGCTTGCGACGGGCACCCTGCGAGGCTCCTACCTCGGCAGCGCCGCGGCGCTCGAACCGGCATCGTTCTCGGTCGTCCACCTCTCGGCCACGAACCCCGGCTCGGGAATCGTCACAATCGAGACCCACGCAGCCCCGGCATAACCGGGCCGGGTTCTCGAATCCGGGCTTCTCGCATCCCGGCTTCTCGCATCGTTCACCTGCTGTTCACCACCGTTCTGCACACTTGTCATACGTCGCTTTTATCGTCATGGCGTGCCCAGCACCAAGGGCGCAATCACCCTGACACTGATTTCGAACGGATTCCCAGTGAACTTCTCTCGCATCACCCGCGTTGCGGCCATCGGCGCCGTTGCAGCACTCGCCCTCACCGCCTGCGCCGCAAATGAAGGTGCCCCCGACACTTCGAAGACGCCCGACGCATCCACCTCGCTTTCGGGCACCCTCGTGGGCGCCGGCGCATCGTCGCAGCAGGTTGCCGTGCAGACCTGGACCGCAGGCTTCCAGATCGGCAACCCCGACGCGACCGTCGACTACGACCCCGCCGGCTCCGGCACGGGCCGCGAATCGTTCCAGCAGGGCGCGATCTCGTTCGCCGGTTCGGACCGCGCATTCAAGCTCGACGAGATCACGGCCGGCGGCTTCGGCGCCTGTGACGCGAACTCGGGCATCATCGAGCTGCCCGCCTACATCTCGCCGATCGCGATCGTGTTCAACGTCGACGGTGTCAAGTCACTGAACATGGATGCCGCCACCATCGCAGGCATCTTTGCTGGCACGATCACCAACTGGAACGACCCCGTCATCGCTGCGGCCAACCCCGACGCGAAGCTTCCTGACCTCGCGATCTCGCCCGTGCACCGCTCCGACAAGTCGGGCACCACCGGCAACTTCACCGACTACCTCGCGGCTGCGGCGCCCTCGGCCTGGAGCTTCGGTTCGGTTGAAGAGTGGCCCGTGCAGTCCGGCGAAGCAGCCCAGGGCACCTCGGGTGTCGTCGCGGCAGTCAAGGGCGGCCAGGGCACGATCGGCTACGCCGACGCGTCGCAGGCCGGCACGCTTGGTACCGTCGCGGTTGGCGTTGGCGCCGAGTTCGTGCCGTACTCGCCCGAGGCGGCGGCAGCGGTTGTCGATGCATCCCCCCTCGAAGAAGACCGCACCGCAGGCGACCTCGCGATCAAGATCGACCGCACCACCGAGGCCGCGGGCGTCTACCCGATCATCCTCGTGAGCTACCTCATCGGTTGCGAGACCTACGCCGACGCGAAGATCGCGCCGCTGGTGAAGGGCTTCTTCGAGTACGCAATCAGCGCCGAGGGTCAGGATGCCGCCGCAGCCTCGGCTGGCAGCGCCCCGATCTCGTCGAAACTGCGCGAGCAGGCCTCGGCCGCAATCGCACTGATCAAGTAGCACGGATCCTTGCCCCGGCCCGAGAGTTCGCGGCCGGGGCAAGCACTCACAACTTCAGAACAACTCGCACGACAGCATGACCTCGCACCACAGCACGACCTCCTACCTCTAGACCGCGACAACGATTCGACAGGTTGATACATGACCAAAACCGCCGCCCCCACCGAGGGCGCCGCCAAGACTTCGGGCTTGGGATCAGCCGCGGGCGCCGCAAAACAGCGCCCCGGCGACCGTTGGTTCTCTGGCACCGCGCTCTTCGCCGGTTCAATGATTCTCGTGACCCTCGCTGCGGTCGCGATTTTCTTGATTGTGCAGAGCCTGCCCGGGCTTTCTGCAACGGGCGACACCGCGTCAATCCTCAGCGGTAACTTCTGGGAGTACGTCGGCCCGCTCGTGTTCGGCACGGTGTGGTCGGCCGCCCTGGCGCTGCTGATGGCAGTCCCGATCTCGATCGGCGTCGCGCTGTTCATCTCGCACTACGCGCCCCGCCGCCTCGCGCAGGGCCTCGGATACCTCGTCGATCTGCTCGCCGCGGTGCCCTCGGTCGTGTTCGGCCTGTGGGGCATCGGCGTCCTCGCCCCCGCCGCACAACCGCTCTACAGCTGGTTGGTCGACAACGCGGGTTGGTTCCCCCTGTTCTCCGGGCCGGTCTCAAGCACCGGCCGCACCATTTTCACCGCCGCCATCGTGCTCGCGGTCATGGTGATCCCGATCATCACCGCCATCTGCCGCGAGATCTTCCTGCAGACCCCGGTCCTCCATGAGGAGGCCGCGCTCGCGCTCGGGGCGACCCGCTGGGAGATGATTCGCATGGCCGTCCTCCCGTTCGGTCGCAGCGGCATCGTCTCGGCCGCGATGCTCGGCCTTGGTCGCGCACTCGGCGAAACCATGGCCGTCGCCATGGTCCTCTCAGCGACCGGAGTGGTCACGTTTGATCTGCTCACCTCAACGAACCCATCGACGATCGCCGCCAACATCGCCCTGGTGTTCCCCGAGGCGTACGGCAACAACATCAACGTCCTCATCGCGACCGGCCTCATCCTCTTCGTGGTGACGTTCGTGGTCAACGCGGTCGCACGCTGGGTCGTGGGCCGCCGCAAGGAATTCTCGGGGGCCAACTGACATGACCATCACCGCTCCCCCTACGCCCGGCGACGGCGCGGCACAGCCCGCCCAGCCCGTCCAGCCCGCCACCGACAGCATCCACCTCGACCTCACCGGCGTCTCGCTCACCAGCGGCCGCCTTGCGGGCTGGATTCCATGGGCTCTGCTCGGCGCCGCCGTTGGGCTGACATTGCCCGTGTTCTTGATGGTTGCCGCGGCTGGGGCATCCGAAATGAATGTTGGCGGATGGCTCGTCAGCGCCGCCGTCATCTACCTCGTGCTGATCTTCACGATCTCGACCATCGTCGAAAGCCGCCGCAAGGCCGTCGACCGCCTGGTCACAGGTTTGGTCGCGGGGGCGTTCCTGCTCGCGATGATCCCGCTCGTGTCGGTGGCGTGGACCGTCGTCAGCCTCGGCGTGGCTCGCATGGACGCCGACTTCTTCTCGATGTCGATGCGCAACGTGGTCGGCGAGGGCGGCGGCGCGCTGCACGCGATCGTCGGCACGCTCCTGGTCACGCTCGCCGCGGCCGTCATCTCTATTCCGATCGGCCTGTTCACCGCGATCTACCTGATCGAATACGGGCGCGGTGGGCGGCTCGCACGGGGCATCACGTTCTTCGTCGATGTGATGACCGGCATCCCCTCGATCGTTGCGGGCCTGTTTGCCTACGCCCTCTTCGCGCTCTTTCTCGGCCCCGGCGTTCGCATGGGCATCATGGGATCGATCGCACTCGCGGTGCTGATGATCCCCGTGGTCGTGCGCTCGAGCGAAGAAATGCTGCGGCTGGTGCCGAACGAGCTTCGCGAGGCGTCGTACGCCCTGGGCGTGCCCAAGTGGCTGACCATCGTGAAGGTCGTGTTGCCGACGTCGATCGCCGGCATCACCACCGGCATCATGCTCTCGATCTCTCGCGTGATCGGTGAGACGGCGCCGCTCCTGATCACGGCCGGGTTCACGGCGAGCATGAACTACGACCTCTTCAGCGGGCGCATGCAAACCCTGCCCGTGTTCACCTACAACCAGTACGTCAGCCAGGGCATTCCAGCAGAGGCATATCTTGACCGCGCCTGGGCGTCAGCACTCACACTCATCATCATCGTGATGCTGCTGAACCTTGCGGCCCGGTTGATCGCCAAGATCTTTGCGCCGAAAGTGTCGCGGTAGCGGCATCCATTTCTCTTCATCTTTTTCGAACCACAGAACTCGAGGATCCCGTGTCAAAGCGCATCGAAGTCAACGACCTCAACGTCTATTACAGCAACTTTTTGGCCGTCGAAGGCGTGAGCCTACAGATCGATCCGCGGAGCGTGACCGCGTTTATCGGGCCGTCCGGCTGCGGCAAGTCGACGTTCTTGCGCACGCTGAATCGCATGCACGAGGTCATCCCGGGGGCGCGCGTTGAGGGCGAAGTGCTGCTCGATGGGCAGGACCTTTATGGCCCCGGCGTCGACCCCGTGCTCGTGCGTCGCCAGGTGGGCATGGTGTTTCAGCGCCCGAACCCTTTTCCGACGATGTCGATCCGCGAGAACGTGCTGGCCGGCGTGAAGCTGAACAACCGTCGCATTTCGAAGGGCGACGCCGAGGAGCTCGTCGAGTCATCGCTGCGCGGCGCTAACCTCTGGAACGAGGTCAAGGACCGCCTCGACCGCCCGGGCTCGGGCCTGTCGGGCGGACAGCAGCAGCGTCTGTGCATCGCGCGTGCGATCGCCGTGTCACCGCAGGTGCTGCTGATGGATGAGCCGTGCTCGGCGCTCGACCCGATCTCAACGTATGCCATCGAGGAGTTGATCGGCGAGCTGAAGAAGAACTACACGATCGTCATCGTGACGCACAACATGCAGCAGGCCTCGCGCGTGAGTGACAAGACCGCGTTCTTCAACATCGCGGGCACCGGCAAGCCGGGCAAGCTCATCGAGTACAACGACACCGCCACGATCTTCACCCAGCCGGCCGTGCAGGCGACCGAGGACTACGTTTCGGGGCGCTTCGGGTAGGTGGGGCTGGTTTGTTTGGTTCGGGGCGGCTCGGGGCGGCTCGGGGATGCACTAGCTCAGGAAAAACGGTGGGCACCGGCATCCCAACCCCCGGAAAACCGGGGTTCTCGGCACGATCGCTCGCGTTTTACCTGAGTTAGTGTCGTCCGGGTGCGTCCGGGCCCGGACGCCCGGGCACGCGCGACCAGGATCAGAGCGGCACCGGCCAACCCCGCGCGACCCGGACACCGCACCCGCACGCGTCGGCTGTCAACCGGCCCGCCCGGCGCACACCGTCCCGCCCGGCGCACCGGGGCGTCGGCTCGGGGATGCACTAACTCAGGAAAAGCGGTGGGGAGCGGCATCCCAGCCCGCGGAAAACCGGGGTTCTCGGCACGATCGCTCGCGTTTTACCTGAGTTAGTGTCGCCCGGGTGCGGCCGGGCCGGGCGCCCGGGCACGCGCGACCAGGATCAGAGCGGCACCGGCCAACCCCGCGCGGCCCGCACACCGCACCCGCACGCGTCGACTGTCACACCGCCCCGCCGGGCGCACCGGGCCATACCAGCACTAACTCAGGAAAAACGGTGGGCACCGGCATCCCAACCCCCGGAAAACCGGGGCTCTCGACACGGCCGCTCCCGTTTTACCTGAGTTAGTGTCGCCCGGGTGCGGCCGGGCCGGGCGCCCGGGCACCCGCAACCAGGATCAGAACGGCAACGGCCAACCCCGCGCGGCCCGCACACCGCACCCGCACGCGTCGACTGTCACACCGCCCCACCCGGCGCGCCGCCTTCCCAGCGCACCGGCAGCGCACCGGCGTGGCGCTCCCGGGCACCGGCCCGAACCAGCACTAACTCAGGAAAAACGGTGGGGAGCGGCATCCCAGCCCGCGGAAACCCGGGGTTCTCGGCACAGCCGCTCCCGTTTTACCTGAGTTAGTGTCGCCCGGCTGCGGCAGGCCCGGTCTGAGTTAGTGTCGCCGGGCACGGCCGGGGCGCGCTGCTGTCAGATACGCGGCAGCACCGGCCCGGCCGGCCTGCCAGCCCTGAGCCGGCGACGCGGCGCGGCGGTCAGTCGCGCGGACTGCGCAGATACGCATTGAACTCGCGCGTGAGCGCGGCATCCACCCCGATCGCACGCTCGTCGATGGCCGTGATCGGCACCGCGAGGCGGGTGCTCGACACGAGCCATGCGGCATCCACGAGTTGGAGTGTTGAGGTTGGGATGTCGCGTGTTGCGGTGTGACGGCCGGTGCGTTCGAGGTACTCGAACAGGCTGAGCTGCGTGGTGCCCTGCAGGATGCCACCGCTCGGTGCGGGTGTGACGAGCTCATCGCGGAGTCGAACAATGAGCGATGAAGTTGCGGCTTCGAGCACGAAGCCGTCGCTCGTGACGAAGATCGCCTCGTCGGCGCCGCGGCGCTTTGCCTCGCGGATCGCCGCCATGTTCACCGCGTATGACAGCGTCTTGGCGCCGAGCAGCAACCAGGGTGCGCGGGCCGCGGCGCCGCTGTCGATTCCGCGGTCGAGGGTCACCGCGCTGAGGCCGTGCTCACGCACCGCCGTCGCGTCGGGGGCAGGAGCCGCGACGAGCCACGCGGTGGCAAGTGCCGGAGCTGGCGGAACGGCACCCGGCGCGACGGCGGCACCCGCAGCGGGCGCGAAGGCACCCAGCGCCACGGCGGCCCCCGGCGCCACGGCCGCGACGGCGGCAGCCACCGGAACCGACGAACCCGCTCCCCCGTCTCGTTCGAGCACGAGCCGCAACGCGAAATCGCCGGTGCTGGGCAGGTTCGCCAACGTGAGCGCGATCGCCGCGCGCCACTGGGCCAGGTTCGGGGCCGGCAGGTCGCAAAGCGCGGCCGAGTTCTCGAGGCGCGCGAGATGGGCCTCGAGCTCCTGGGCGTGGCCGTCGACGACGCTGATCGATTCGAAGACGCCGTCGCCTCGCTGTGCGCTGAGCTGCCCGACAAGGACTGCCGGCGCGTCGAACCCAACCTCGACGAAGCTACCGCCGAGCGCGATCTCGCCGACCGGCACGTCGGCGGGCAGCGAAGCGATCTTGAGCGCGAAGCGGGTGGCGGCCGAAGAAGCGGTCATGTCCCGAGCGTAATCCTGTGGTCGCTGTGGCACCCGCGGCAGATTGCCCGAAACGCACGCACAGGTTGCGCCTACGCGCTACGGCAGATGTCGCGCAACGCCGAACCCGCGAACCCACAACGACACAAAAAGTAAGCGCCGAGCCGCAAAAACGCCTCTCGGCGGTTGGCCGCTCAAAGCGGCAAGTATTGGAGCCCGGGGTTATGCGGCCCGGCTCTCCAATTGTAACGGATGCCCACGGAGAACGGCTCACGAAGCGTCACCCGGGTAACGCCCGCCGCCACAACAAGCGCCCGCGAACTCAGTCGAGCTCGTCGATCCTCCACAGGCGCGCGGCCGCTGTGAGGTCGGCGGCATATTCCGCGAGCCGCGAGGCCCGGCGCGTGAGCTCGGATGCGCGTGCAGGCTCAGTCGGCTCATAGTCGTCGGCGACGTGGGTGGCGCCGGCCGCTTGGACGCGGCAGAACGCCGCCGCCCGCTCAAGCGCAACAGCGAGATCACCCGAAAACACGCCCCGCAGAATCGCGTCGGCGAGCGCGACGAGCTCCTCCGGGCCGGCGGGCGTCGTCGCACCCGCAACAACCGGGTCGACCGACTGCAGCTCGACGGTGCCGCGCTGATACAGCAGGCTCGCGGTGTGCGGGTCATTGTGAATCATGAGCTGCAGCAGATATATCCGCCACAGCGCACCAGGCAAACTGCGCGCCGGCGAGTGTGACCACAGCTCGGCGAGCGTATCGATGCCGTGCGTGTCGGTGAAGGTGATCAGCCGGGCCACGACCTCGGAATCTGGCTCGGCCCGCACCCTCGAAATCAGCGCGTTCGCCGTGCTGTGTGCAATGCGGGCAAGCCCGGCGGGGTCGTCGGGGGCGACGATCTTGTCGAACGCCGTCGCGGGTCGGCGCACCGGCCGATGAAACTGTTCAGTCATTCCTTCAAGGCTAACCCCGGATGCCGCAGCCGGCCCCGCCCTGTCGCACCCCCGGCGCAGCCGGGTAGCCTACCGATACCAAGCCGCATCACGCCGCACCACCAAAGGAGTTCCCATGTCGACACCGCGCCGCGCCCTGATCGTCATCGACGTTCAGCAGGAGTACTTCGACGGACGCCTGCCCATCCAGTTTCCGCCACGCGATGAGTCGGCCGTTCGTATCGGACAGGCGATGGATGCCGCATCCCGTGCGGGGATCCCTGTTCTCGTCGTCCAGCACCTCGCCCCCACCGGATACCCGGTCTTTGCACCGGAGTCGCCGACCTTCGAGCTGCACCCAGAGATCGCGAAGCGCGCGGATCACGCGGCGCACCGGTTTACGAAGCACTTCGCGAGCGTATTCGCCGGGACCGGCCTCGAGGACTGGCTGCGCGAGCATGCGATCGACACCGTCACGCTCGTGGGCTACATGACCAACAACTGCGTGCTCGGCTCTGCCGCGGCGGCCGAGCCGCTCGGATTCACCGTCGAGGTGCTCTCGGACGCAACAGGCGCAATCGACATCGCAAATGCCGCGGGCTCCGCGCCCGCGCAACAGGTGCATGAGACGCTCATGGCGCTCCTGAATTCAAGTTGGGCCGCGGTGGCAACAACGAGCGCATGGGGAGAAGCTGCGGCATCCGGAATCGCACTCAGCCGCGACAACCTCATCGAATCGGCCGCCCGCGGGCGAGCCAATAGCGAGTCGACCTCGAAGTAGCGCAAGAACACGGTGCCCCCAGCAGGATTCGAACCTGCGACCTGCGGATTAAAAGTCCGTAGCTCTACCGCTGAGCTATAGGGGCGTCAATCAACCATTCTAGGGGGACGATTCGCCCCCGCTGACGCAACGATGGCCCCGCTGGGAATACCGGCGGGGCCATCGATGTGCGCCGCCTCGCTACTTCAGCTCGGCTTCGTGGGCCTTGTCGTAGGCACGGATCTCGTCGAGCTTGCCCCCGCGGAGCTTGCTCGTCCACTCTGGGTCAGACAGCACGGCGCGTCCGAGCCCGACGAGGTCGAACTCGCCGCGGTCGAACAGGCCCATCAGTTTCTCGAGGCTCAGCGACGGCGTCGAGGAGTCGGCTTCCATGAACGGCGAGTTGACGCCGATCGAGCCGAGCGCGACGACCGGCAGGCCGCTGAGCGACTTCGTCCACCCCGCGAGGGTGCGGTCTTCACCGGCGAACGCGGGCAGCCAGTAGCGGCGCGTCGAAACGTGGAACGCGCTGACACCCGCATCGACCAGCGGGGTGAGAATCGTGTTGAGCTCGGCTGGCGTGTCAGCCAGACGCGCGTCAAAGTCGCTGCCCTTCCACTGCGAGTACCGGAAGACGACCGGATAGTCGGGGCCAACCGCGTCGCGCACCGCGGCGACGACCTCGGCTCCGAGGCGTGCGCGTGAGGCGATGCTTCCGCCATACGGGTCGGTGCGCTGGTTCGTGCGCGACCAGAGGAACGCGTCGAGAAGGTAGCCGTGCGCACCGTGCAGCTCGACCCCGTCGAACCCGATTTCTTTGGCCGTCGCGGCCGCGCGTGCAAACGACGCGATGATCTCGTCGATGTCGGCGAGGCTCGCCTCAACGCCACGCGGTGAACCGCTCGGGCCGATCCCAGAAGGCGTCATGATCGGCGCATCCGGGTACGGCGCAGCGCCCTCGCGGCGTGCGACACCCAGGTGCCAGATCTGCGGCATGATGCGGCCGCCCTCGGCGTGCACTGCGTCGACGACCTGCTTCCAGCCGGCGGTGGCCGCCTCGCCGTACATCACGGGCACACGGTCGCTGCTCCCGGCCGACTGGTGATCGATGTAGGTGCCCTCGGTCACGATCAGGCCGAGGTGCGAGGCACGCCGGCGGTAGTACTCGACCACGTCTGCACCCGGGATGCCGTCAGGTGAGAAGCCGCGCGTCATTGGCGCCATCACAAAGCGATTCGCAAGCTCCACCCCCGAGAGCGTGAAGGGCGTAAACAACGGCGAAATGTCTGCCCCATCGAGCAGGGTACTCGTCAGTGAGACCGGATTCGTGGTGTCTGTCATGCTTTCATCATCGCGCGGTCCTGACACCCCGAGGGCGGCATCCGCCGTTTGCGTCACGAAACGTCTTCCCCCGCCAGGCGGGGCGAGCCCGCCCAGCAGCTCAGCGCCAGAAGTTATTCGCCTGCGCCACCGTCTGGAAGTTGGTCGCGACGACCTGCGAGCTCCAAATAAGGCTGTCGGCGCTCTCTTCGTAGATCGGGCGCAGCTTTGCGCGGATCTCGGCGGAAGGCTGGGTGAACTTCACGCCCAGGCGCGACATCTTGATGGCGAGCTGGAAACCCGCCTCGGGGTCGGCGGTGATGAGCGTGGGCAGGTACGGCTCGGCCATGATTTCTTCTCCAAATATGAGTTGTGCACAACTATGTTGTGGTCATTCGAAATATACTGTGCACCAAGGAAGAAGGGAAGACCATGGGCACTGACGCCGCCACCCACACCGCCCCGCGCGCCGCACCGCACCCAGCGGTGCACGTCGACGACCAGCTGTGCTTCGCCCTCTACGCCGCGTCTCGCGCCGTCACGGGTGCGTATCGCGCACGCCTCGGCGCACTGGGTCTGACCTACCCGCAATACCTCGTGCTGCTCGCGCTCTGGGAGGCAGAAGGCAGCACCGTCTCTGCCCTCGGCCGCGCCCTCGATCTCGACTCGGGCACCCTCTCACCGTTGATCAAGCGACTCGTGCGCGACGGGCTGGTCCAAAAAGAACGCGCCGGCAACGACGAGCGCGCGGTGCGTGTGTTCAGCACGGCCGCCGGCAAGGCGCTCGAACCGCGCGTGGCCGAGGTGCGGCGCGAAGTCGAAGCGTCCACCGGCCTCAGCGAGCCAGAGTTCAAGGCGCTGCGCCACGCACTCCACACCCTGCGCGCGACGATCGAAGCATCCGGCGACTAACGCGCACGAACGCGCACAAACCCGCAACACGTCCGCGAATCCGTCACCACGCGGCGCCGCGCCATGCCACGCTATTGACATGAAGAACTGGATCGTGCGCATCGGCACCCTGCTCGTGTTCAACATCGCCGTGCTCTTGCTCATCGTGCTGCTCGTCCCTGGCGTCCGCGGCGCATGGGGCGTGCTCTGGGGTGCAGTCATCCTGACGCTGGCGACGCTGTGGATCAAACCCCTGCTCACCAAGTGGTTCGCGCGCAGCTCCGCAAAGCGTGCCGACCAGTTCTCGAAGTTCGGGCTGAAGTCGCTCTCGGCGCTCTACGTGTTTCTCGTCGCGTTCATCGTGTGGATCCTCACGATTTTCTTCTCCCAGCTCCACGTCTCGGGCTGGTTCTGGGGATACATCCTGCCCCCAATCGCCCTGCTCATCGCCTGGTTGATCTACGACAGCGTCGACGAAAAGCTTGAGGCACAGGCATCCCGCCTCTACGACTCTGCGACCGGCAAGAATCAGTCCGCGGATGCCGCAGCCACCGCCCCAGACGCCCCGGCGGTCCCGGCTCCGCCGGTAGCCCCCAGGGTCGTCCAAGACGACGGCCTGACCGCCGAGCAGCGCAAGATGCTCGACGACCTCGGCTAGTTCGTTCGCGCGCGTTCGCTACGTCGTTCGCTAGAGCGCGAGGGCGCGCTCGGCGGCTTCGACCACGTTCGACACGAGCAACGCACGCGTCATCGGGCCCACGCCACCGGGGTTCGGCGACAGCCAGCCGGCAACCTCAGCGACCGCAGGGTCGATGTCGCCCGCGAGCTTTGCGCGACCGGTCTCGGTCGTGCCGACACGGGTGACACCCACATCGAGCACGGCGGCACCGGGCTTGATCCAGTCGGCCTTCACGAGGTGCGGCACGCCAACGGCCGCGACCACGATGTCGGCCCGGCGCACTTCGGCGGCCAGATCGACAGTGCGTGAGTGCGTGAGCGTGACAGTGGCATCCGTGCCCTTGCGCGTCAGCAGCAGCCCAAGCGGACGGCCAACGGTGATGCCGCGACCGATCACTGTGACGTGCTTGCCGGCGATCTCGACGCCGTTGCGCTCGAGCAGCTCGACGATTCCGGCGGGCGTGCACGGCAGCGGCGCGGGAATCGCGGTGCGCGGATCGACCCCGAGCACGAGCCGACCGAGGTTGGTCGGGTGCAGCCCATCTGCGTCTTTTGCCGGGTCGATGAGCTCGAGGATCGCATTCTCGTCGATGCCGTCGGGCAGCGGAAGCTGCACGATAAAGCCCGTGACCGCGGGGTCGTCGTTGAGGCTGCGCACGGCGGCAGCAATCTCGTCGAAGGTGGCCTCGACGGGCAGCTCGATGCTGATCGACGCCACGCCAACCTCGGCGCAGTCACGATGCTTGCCCGTCACATACGACCGTGAACCCGGGTCATCGCCGACGAGCAGGGTGCCGAGGCCGGGAACATTCCCAGCCTCGGCGAGCGCTGCTACGCGAACGCGGAGCTCTTCCTTGATCGCGGATGCCGCGGCAACACCATCGAGGCGCGTTGCGGTCACGCGAAACCCTGGGTGAGGGTCGGGTACATCGGGAACGCTGCGGTCAGCTTCGCAACGCGTGCGCGCAGGGCATCGACATCGGCGCCCGGCAGCAGCGCGAGTGCGATGACGTCGGCGACCTCGGTGAACTCGGCGTCGCCGAAGCCGCGCGTTGCCAGCGCGGGCGTGCCGATCCGCAGGCCCGAGGTGACCAGCGGCGGGCGCGGGTCGTTCGGGACCGCGTTGCGGTTGACCGTGATGTGGATCTCGTGAAGGAGGTCTTCTGCCTGCTTGCCATCGATCGCGGCGTTGCGCAGGTCGACGAGCACCAGGTGCACGTCGGTGCCTCCGGAGCGGACCGAGATACCGGCATCCGTCACATCCTGCTGCGTGAGGCGGTCGGCAAGAAGCTGGGCGCCACGGATGACGCGCTCCTGACGCTCACGGAACTCGGGCGTTGCCGCGAGCTTGAATGCGGTCGCCTTGGCGGCGATCACGTGCATGAGCGGGCCGCCCTGCTGGCCCGGGAAGACTGCCGAGTTGATCTTCTTGGCGAGGTCGGCGTCGTTGGTGAGGATGAAGCCCGAGCGCGGGCCACCGATGGTCTTGTGCACGGTCGACGAGACGACGTGCGCGTGGGGCACCGGGTTCGGGTGCAGGCCCGCGGCGACGAGGCCAGCGAAGTGCGCCATGTCGACCCAGAGCAGCGCGCCAACCTCGTCGGCGATCGCGCGGAACGCGGCGAAGTCGAGGGTGCGCGGGTATGCCGACCAGCCGGCGATGATGACCTTCGGCTTGTGCTCGATGGCGAGGCGACGCACCTCGTCCATGTCGACGAGGCTCGTGCTCTCATCGACGCCGTACGCGACGATGTCGTAGAGACGGCCCGAGAAGTTGATCTTCATGCCGTGCGTGAGGTGCCCGCCGTGGTCGAGCGAGAGGCCGAGGAGCGTGTCGCCGGGGCGCGCGATTGCGTGCAGCACTGCGGCGTTGGCGGTCGCACCCGAGTGGGGCTGAACGTTGGCGAATGCCGCGCCGAAGAGGCTCTTGGCCCGCTCGATTGCGAGGTTCTCGGCGACGTCGACGACCTCGCAGCCGCCGTAGTAACGGCGACCCGGGTAACCCTCGGCGTACTTGTTGGTGAGGACCGAGCCCTGCGACTGCAGCACCGAGACGGGCACGAAGTTCTCGCTCGCGATCATCTCAAGGTACTGACGCTGGCGGTCAAGCTCAGCGTCGAGGACTGCTGCGATCTCGGGATCGACTTCGGAAAGCGGTGCATTGAACGTATCTGACATGGGAGCTCCTCCTGATGGCGCGGGCATAGGGAATTTGCATCGGCCCAGGCGTGCGGTCGAATGCCCTCGATCAGAATCCGCCGCTCCCCGGTGGTCACCCACCTCAACGCCAGTCGCGACAGCGCCAGCATACCAGCGGCGCCCTCGCCCGCACGCGCGCGCTCGGCCCCCTCACACCGGGTTTCAGGGAGACACCCACCCCGGTTTGTTAGGGTGCCATCCGTGAACCAGGCCAGCGGGACAATCATCCACTCCGCACGCCTCATCGACGGCGGCCGCGTCACCGACAATGCCTGGGTGCATTTCACGGGCACCGACGTCGGGGCGATGGGCACCAATGACGGCTGGCGCGCGCTGGTCGCGACGCATGGCCCGCAGACGATTGTGGATGCCTGTGGCTCATGGCTCACCCCCGGATTCATCGATCTTCATGGCCACGGTGGCGGCGGCGTCTCGTACTCCGACGGTGCCGCGCAACTGCTCGCCGCACGCGCACTGCACCGCGCTCACGGAACGACCCGCGCGGTGATCTCGTTTTCGACGGCACCACTTGACCAGATGCTCGCCGGCGTTGAGCTCGTCGCGGCGCTGCATGAGCAGCATCCAGACATTCTCGGCTCTCACCTCGAAGGCCCGTTTCTTGCCCCCAGCCATCGTGGTGCGCACGCCGCCGCGCACCTCCGCCACCCCGACGAGGCCACGCTCGCGGGGCTCATCGTGGCGGGCCGCGGCACGCTACGCCAGGTGACACTTGCCCCCGAGATTCCCGGCGGCATGGCCGCCGTGGCGCAACTACGCGCCGCAGGCGTGGTCGCGGCAATCGGGCACACCGACGGCGACTTCGCGACGACGGGGCGCGCAATCGACGCGGGGGCGACGCTCTTGACGCACGCGTACAACGGCATGCGGGGCCTGCATCACCGCGAGCCCGGGCCCGTCGGCGCCGCGACCGGCGACCTGCGAATGACACTCGAGATCATCGCCGACGGGGTGCACGTGCATCCCGAAGTCGTGCGCATGCTCTTCGCCGCCGCGCCGGGCCGAGTCACGCTGGTCACCGACGCGATGGCGGCGGCCGGAGCATCCGATGGTCGTTACCAACTGGGCCCCCTCGCCGTAGACGTGCTCGGTGGCATCGCCCGGCTCCGCGAGGGCGGGGCGATTGCCGGTTCGACGCTGACGCAGGATGCCGCGCTCCGCTGGGCCGTCGAGACCGCCGGCGTGCCGCTCACCGATGCCGTGACTGCCCTCACGTCGACACCCGCCCAGGTGATTGGGCATGGCGAGCGACTCGGCCACCTGCGATCCGGCTACGCCGCCGATGCGGTGCTGCTTGATCCGGAACTGCGCGTCACCTCGGTGTGGTGCGACGGCGAGCGCATCGCCTGAGATCTGGCTTGTTCGCGCTGCCCGCGAGCAGCGCGCCTGCGACCGGCGCGTGCGGTTGGCACAAATGGAGGCGGGGCCCGGCGCACCTCCCCAAAAGGTGCAACTGAGCCCCGCCCAAGACAGTGGCCGACGATGAGATCGCCCCCTTCACCACCTCCGCTCCTGCCTTCCCCCCGGATGACAGTCACATTGTGTCTCTAGATATGAGACGGCGTTGTGGCCGATTCATTACGCGGGTTTCGGAAATTCTTTTTTCAGGCATTTCTCAACGCCCGGGTGAGAATGGAGGTTGCGCGCAACATCGTCCCGGGAATGCGCGTAATAGGAGTGCGCCTCGCGCGTCTCTTCAGCGTGGCCGGAATTGCGGCTGCATGAACACCCGCACGGGCACAGGAGCACAATGTCGATTCCAGATCGTGATGGCGAGTCTCTGACCGAGGTCGCAGACGCCGATCTCGTGCTGCGCACTCGATCCGGCGCGAGCGATGCGTTCGGCGAACTCTGGCGACGCCACCACCGTTCTGCCCTGACGGTTGCCCGCAACATCACCTCATCGCTCGACGCCGACGACCTCGTGCAAGAGGCATACACCCGTATTTACCAAGCAATTCAAAAGGGCGGCGGCCCCACCGGTTCGTTCCGCGCATACCTGTTCACCAGCGTTCGCAACACGGCGGCGGGTTGGGGCCGGTCGCGAAAAGAATCAAACCTCGACGAGTTCGAGCAGGTCGAAGACCCCGACAGCAACGAAGCGGCCACGGAGGCTGCCCTCGATCGCAGCCTGACGCACCGCGCGTTCCAGAGCCTGCCCACCAGGTGGCAAGAGGTGCTCTGGTACACCGAGATCGAGCAGATGAAGCCGGCAGAAATTGCTCCGCTGCTCGGGATGAAAGCGACCGCCGTCGCACAGCTCAGTTTTCGGGCGCGCGAGGGCCTACGTGAGGCTTGGATCCAGGCGCACTTGCAGAGCGTTGAAGACGGGTCTGAACACCAGTGGACGATCGAGCGGCTCGGCGCATACGCGCGCAACAACCTCGGCGTCCGTGATCGGACGCGCCTCGACGACCACCTCGCCGACTGCGCACGGTGCTCGATCGTGGCCTCCGAGGCGAGAGAAGTCGGCTCTCGGCTCGCGCTCGTGCTCCTGCCCCTCGTACTCGGATCGGTCGGCGCCGCCGGCTACCTGGCCGCGCTCCAGGGCGGCGGCGTACCGCTGACCGTCGCCCTTGCGGCGATGCCCTCGATGGTGACCCAGGGCGCGGTGACCGTTGGCGCTGCAACGAGCGGCGCTGGCGCGGTTGGCGTGGGTGGTGCCGGTGCGGGCGCGGGCGCGGGCACTGTGACCGCGGGCGCCGCGGGCGCTGGCGTCGCCGGAGTGGGCGTTGCGGGCGCGGGTGTTGCCGGCGCCGGTGTTGCAGGCGCCGCAGCGGCCGGCGGAATCTTCTCGGGGATCGGCGGCACCATCGCCCTGGTTTCGGCGGGCGTGATCCTGACCGGCGGCATCGCAACGGCGGCAATCCTCCCGGGCATCATCGGCGATCAGACGCCACCGGCAGCCCAAGCAGCAGACAACGAGGTCGTCAGCGAGCCGGCACCATTGCCTGCCTCACCGTCCCCTTCCGCACTCCCGATCGAGCCGGCAGAAGAAGTTGTGGTTCCCATCGCACCGCCCGCGCCGCCCACACCGCGCGCGCTGCCTCCGGCCCCCGCGCCCACTACGCCGGCACCGGCTCCGGCACCGGCACCAACGACACCGCCTGAGCCCACCGACCCGCCCGTGAAGCCCACCGACCCACCGGTCGAGCCCACGGACCCGCCCGTCGAGCCCACCGACCCACCCGAAGTGCCGGCCGAACCGGCCGTACCCGCTGGCGCGCCCACGCTGCACTCGAGTCGACTGACGTGGATCTCGTCGTCGAACATCCGTGTCGACCTCGGGGTGTCAGGTGTGCCTGGTGCCAACTTCGACATCCTGTTCTTCGCCGGCACCGGCAGGCTCGCAACCGTCGAAGCGATTCGCGATGTGCGCGCAAGCGGGGTCGTCGGCGCTGATGGCAGGCTGCATGTCAGCCTCAACCTGACCCTGACCGAAGTGCTCCTCGGCGCGCTGCGGTTGCAGTATGTCGCCGAAGACCAGCTCGGCGAACCCGGCGATGCGATCACGCTGTTCGGAAGCCTCGGCGCCGAGCCCACGCCCGAACCGGAGCCGACGCCCGATCCTGAACCCTCACCCGACCCAGGCGCCGATCCCCCACCGACACTCGGTGCCGCGCCCCCGGCAGAACAGACGCCCCCGGCAGAACAGACGCCCCCGGCAGCACAAACCCCACCGAGCGGTAGCCTGTCGGAGTGACTGAGCTCGAAACACCTCCCCTCCTCACCCACTGGGTGATCTCGATCGTCTGCCCCGACATGCCCGGCATCGTGCACGCGGTCAGTGGTGCCATCGTTGCATCGGGCGGCGACATTACCGAGAGTCAGCAGTTCTCGAGCGCCGACACCGGCCGATTCTTCATGCGCCTGCAGGTGCAGAGCGATGCCTCGCGCGCGGAGGTGCTGGCGCAACTCGGGCCCGTGGCATCCGAATACAACATGACCGTCACGCTCGACGTCGTTGAGCGCCCGCTTCGCACCCTGCTGCTTGCCAGCACCGCCGCACACTGCGTCAACGACCTGCTGTTTCGCGCGCGCGCAGGCCAGCTCTCGATCGACGTGCCGCTCGTGCTCTCGAACCACGATGCCCTGCGCGACATCGTCGACTTCTACGGTGTGCCGTTCGAAACAATGCCGGTGACGGATGCCGCGGCCAAAGCCGCGTTCGAAGCCCGCATCATCGAGCTCGTCGAAGAGCACGACATCGAGCTTGTCGTGCTCGCGCGCTACATGCAGATCCTCTCGCCCGAGCTCTGCGAGCGGCTTGCGGGCCGAGCGATCAACATTCACCACTCGTTCCTGCCCGGTTTCAAGGGCGCGAACCCCTACCGACAGGCGCACGCACGAGGCGTGAAGCTCATCGGCGCGACGGCACACTTCGTGACCAGCGACCTCGACGAAGGCCCGATCATCGAGCAGAACGTGGTCCGCGTTGACCACAGCCGCACGGCCACGCAACTCGTCGCCATCGGCCAAGACGAAGAGAGCCGCACGCTCCGCCAGGCAGTGACTTGGTTTGCCGAGCACCGGGTGCTGCTCGACGGGGCTCGCACCATCATCTTCCGCTAGTCGCGGGCGGGCGCGGGCCGGGCAAGGTCGAGCCGCAGCTGGGCGCGAGCGAGGCGCAGACCGCGCGCAGGCGAGATTGGGGCGTGCACGGCCTCGATTACACTAGAGGCATGTCTGAAGCATCCGTCACCCAGCCCCGTCAGCCCCGCGCGGCGGTGTCACCGCTCGACATCGTGCGTCTGCTCGTCGAGCTTGCCGTGGTGTTCAGCCTTGGGTTTTGGGGCTTCGTGGCCTGGTCGTTCCCCGCAAACATTGCGGCGGGCATCCTCGCCCCCGCGCTCGCGATTCTGATCTGGGCACTGTTCCTCTCGCCCCGCGCCGTCTTCGCCGTGCACCCGTTCGTGCGCGCGATCATCGAGCTCTTGCTCTACGCGGCGGCGACGATCGCCTGGTGGAGCCTTGACCAGACCTGGATCGGCGTCGGGTTTGCGCTTGTTGCGACCGTGACGGGCCTGCTCACCGGTCGCCGCCGGTTTACGTAGCCGCCGGAGGCGTGGCATCCGCTCGCGGTGAAGCGAGCAACACGACAAAACCCAGCGCTGACTGCAAAAGCGCGAGCGACACCTGGGCCGCAACGACGACCTCCATGCCGGACGAACCGACACCGCCACTCGCGTTCAGGAACACCCGGGTCGTGATCTGGAGCGCAACGATGCAGGCAAGTACGAATGCCGGCAGCCAACGCAGCACCCCCACGACCCCGCCCGAACGGCCGATCACGATGGCGCCAACGACCGCCGCGGCCAGCTGAATCAGCACCAGCACGTTGGCGATGCCGGTCACCCCGTCGCGGAAACTCGCCGGGATCATCGCGAACGATTCGACGAGCACCGCCTGCAACACGTCGATGCCGCCGAGCACGCACAGCGCCGCGATTCCCAGGCCGGAACGCGCCACGACGCTGCCCTGACCGCGCACGCCCACCGCGAGGATCACGGCCCCGATCGCAAAGACGACAGCCGCGATCAGCGTGACCGGGCGCCATCCGATGACGGCAGAAATGGGGAGCGCCTCGAGGAGACGCAACAGACCACTGACCAGGATGGCGCTGCCACCCCAGACCCACGCCGTAGTCGCCGAACTCAGCGTCGTCGTCGTGGGTGCGGGAGTGTGATGGGTCATCCTCTCAGGTTATCGAGTCTCAGTACACTCAGGTGTGTTGGCCTTCCGGCACCGCCGCACGCGCCACCACACCTCGACCAGCCCACGATCCGGAGGTTGCCTTCATGCGCCGTCAGCTCACTGCCCTCGTCCTCGTCACCGTCTTCGCCATCGGCCTGACCGGATGCAGCGGCCCGAGCGGGCTCACTGACGGCCCCGAGTTCGGCACAGGTGGCTCGCAGACCGTCGCAGAAGCGTGCGCATCGTTCAGCGCCGCGATGACCGACGGCCAGGCCGAGCTGAGCGCCGCGCTTCGAGACGCCGGGACCAATCCAGCGAAGACGGCGGAGGCGTTTGAGATCCTCGATCGCGGTTTGAGTGACGCTTTCGAGTCGATCTCGAACTCGGAGGTGTCGGAACTGGGCGACGCGATCCTCGAGAACCTCACGGCGATGGCCGACATCGCAACCGACGTGATCGGCAACGGCAACACCGCCCGCACCGCCGAACTCAGCGAGGCCTCGAACGCGTTCGCGCTGAGCATGCAGGACCTGCAGGCGCTCTGCGCTTAAGCAGCCGCCAATGCCCTGCGTTGCCCGGCATCGCTCGGCGGCGTCGTGACCGGACCGTTGTCGTTGCCTGCGGAGCGGGTGGTCTCCTCCGATCTAGAATTGAGCAGACGTCGCGCGATGCGCGCCGAATTCTTGACACCTCGGGGGAGGCGTATCCGTGACCGATCTGGCCACACCACCGGCGACCGGCGACGACACAGCGTCGACGCCTGTCGCACCTGCACGCGCGGAGTCCTCGGCGCCCTCCGCATCCGCGGAGCCAGCGTTAGCGACGGCACCCACGGCGCCGACGGCGCCGACGGCCCCAGCGTCGCCTACCGCGCCGCTGGAATGGGCGCCCGCCGAAAAGGTGCAACGTCATCCCTGGCGTCGCACGCTGTTCATCGGCATCCCCGTCGCTGCGGTCGCCGCCGTGGCCTGGTACTTCGGCACAACCCTGATCGCCCCCGGCATGGTCGTTGGGAACGTGGCGGTTGGCGGGCTCACCGTTGACGCCGCGACCGCCAAGATCAACGCCGCCGTCGCCGAGACCCCGCTCCTGCTCAGCGTCGACGGCGCCGAGGCGCTCCTGACCGGCGCCCAGCTTGGCGCGCAGGTCGATGCCGGCCCCCTCGCCGCAGGCGCACTCGCCTCGCACCCACTCTGGAAGATCGGTAGCTGGTTTCCGTCGCACGGAGCCACCCTCCGGCCCGACCTCGACGCCGCGCTCACGACCGACGCACTCCGCGAGGCGTTTCCCGAAACTTCGGTCGCCCCGGTCAACGCCGGACTGACCTACGACCCGGCAAGCCTGAGCTTTGTCGCTGCCGACGGCGTCGACGGCCGGGGTGTTCCGCGTGGCGCCGTACGCTCAGCACTGATCGCGGCCCTCAACGATGCCGAGCCCGCCGAACGCGTCGAGATCGCCCCCGCCGCAGTCGCGCCCGAGCTGCCTTCTTCCGCCGCGCACACCCGCGCCGCTGTCCTCAACGGCATGCTCGACACCATCGGGTTCTACGTTGGTAGCGACCGGGCGGTGCCGATCGATCGCGCGGTTGCGGCATCCTGGATCACCGTCGAACCCGACGCTGCCACCGGTATCTTCCGCTTCACCGTCGACGGTTCGGGGCTTCCCGCGATCGTCGCGACGCTGCCCGAACAGGTCAACCGCGCGCCGGTCGACGCCCAGGAGGTCGTGAACTCGGCGGGCGATGTGCTGCAGGTTGTGGGAGCCGGCGTTGTCGGCCGCGAACTTGTCGGCACCGATGGCGTCGCCGATGCATTCACCGCACAGCTCAACGCGGGATCGGCGAACTACCAGCTCGACGTCACCGAAATCCCGTTCGGAATCGCCGCGCTGCACCGCCGCATCGAGGTCGACATCAGCGATCAGCGCACGTACCTGTTCGAGAACGACGAGCTTGTGCGCTCGTGGTCCGTGTCAACAGGCGTTCCCGGCCACGACACCAACCTCGGCCGTTTCAAGGTCTTCGCACACGTGCGCATCCAAGACATGGGCAGCGAAGCCGCCGGATACCTCACCAAGGACGTGCCCTGGGTGAGCTACTACAACGGCGACGAGGCGTTCCACGGCGCGTACTGGCACAACAACTTTGGCCACCCGATGAGCCACGGGTGCGTCAACATGCGGCTTCCCGAGGCCAAGTTCGTCTACGAGTGGGCACCGATCGGCACCGAGGTCTGGGTGCACGGCTAGGCATCACGCGCGCGCGGGTCGTCGTTCGCGCCCGCACGCCCGTCGTTCGCCGCCACCGCGCCGCCTCGTTCCCCGCCGCACCACCTCGTTCCCCCGTCGCGATTTGTCGCTAAACAGGGGGTATCGCGACAAATCGCGACTGGTGAGTGGGAGCGCAGCGCGACCAGGGCACGGCGACCGCAGCGCCCCGGCCACGCCCCGCACACGCGCCGGCCACGCCCCGCACACGCGCCGTTCCCGCTCGCGCGCACCCGCCGTTCCGCACGGCCGCGCTCCCGCGCTCGGCGCTCCCGCGCTCGGCGCTCCCGCGCTCGGCGCTCCCGCGCTCGGCGCTCCCGCGCTCGGCGCTCCCGCGCTCGCGATTTGTCGCAAAACCGGGGGTTTTGCGACAAATCGCGACTGCGGAACGGAACACGCTCGGCAACGGACGACGCTTGGCCAACGGACGACGCCCAGCCGACGCAAGGGCGCGGCGGAGCCCCGTGCGTCAGACCGCGTCGATGATCTTGTTGAAGGTCTCCGAGGGGCGCATGATCGCGGTGACGAGCTCTTCGTTCGGTCGGTAGTAGCCGCCGATCTCGACCGGCGACCCCTGTACGGCAATCAACTCGGCGACAATCTTGTCTTCGTTCGCCGCGAGCGCCTCGGCAACCGGGGCGAACGCCGCCGCGAGTTCGGGATCGGTCTTCTGCGCGGCCAGCTCCTGCGCCCAGTACAGGGCGAGGTAGAAGTGGCTGCCACGGTTGTCGATCGTGCCAAGCGCCCGGCCCGGTGAGCGGTCGTTTTCGAGGAACGAACCGGTTGCCGCGTCGAGCGTGTCGGCGAGCACCTGGGCGCGCGCGTTGCCCGTCGACGTCGCCAGGTGTTCGAGCGATGCCGCCAGTGCGAAGAACTCGCCGAGGGAGTCCCACCGCAGGTAGTTCTCCTCGACCAGCTGCTGCACGTGCTTGGGCGCCGAACCGCCTGCGCCGGTCTCGAAGAGCCCGCCGCCGGCGAGCAGCGGAACGATCGAGAGCATCTTGGCGCTCGTGCCCACTTCGAGAATCGGAAAGAGGTCGGTGAGATAGTCACGCAGCACGTTGCCGGTCACCGAGATGGTGTCGAGGCCTTCGCGCAAGCGGTCGAGCGTGTATTGCGTGGCTTCTTCGGGCGAGAGGATCTTGATGGTCAAGCCCTCGGTGTCGTGCCCCTTGAGATAGGTCTGCACCTTTTCAATAAGCGTGGCATCGTGCGAACGGGCGGGGTCAAGCCAGAACACGGCCGGAACACCACTGGCACGCGCGCGCGTGACGGCAAGCTTGACCCAGTCGCGCACCGCAATGTCTTTGGTCTGCGTGGCGCGCCAGATATCGCCGGTCCCCACTTCGTGTTCGAGCAGCACCGTGCCGGCCTGGTTGACTACCTGCACCACACCGGGGCCGGTGATCTCAAACGTCTTATCGTGACTGCCGTACTCTTCGGCAGCCTGGGCCATCAGCCCAACGTTCGGCACCGAGCCGATCGTTGCGGGGTCGAGCGGGCCGCGTGCGATCACGTCTTCGATGACCTGCTGGAAGACGCCCGCATATGAGGAATCTGGGATGACCGCGAGCGTGTCGTCTTCAGCCCCGTCGACGCCCCACAGCTTGCCGCCGTTGCGGATCAGCGCGGGCATCGATGCGTCGACGATCACGTCGGAGGGCACGTGCAGGTTGGTGATGCCACGGTCTGAATTGACGTACGACAGACGGGGCCCGCGCTCGAGGTCGGCGGCGAACGCCGCAGCAATCTCGTCGCCGCCGGGAACACTGCCGAGCCCGGCGAGAATCGCGCCAAGCCCGTCGTTCGGGGTGAGGCCGGCCTTGGCGATGGCGTCGCCATATTTGGCGAACACATCGGCAAAGTAAGCCTTCACGACATGACCGAAGATGATCGGGTCGCTGACCTTCATCATCGTGGCCTTCAGGTGCACCGAGTACAGCACGTCGGCCTCTGCGGCCTCGCGCAGTGTCTCGGCAAGGAACGCGTCAAGTGCCGCGGCCGAGAGGAACGTCGCATCGACGATCTCGTTCGGCAGCACCTTGAGGCTGGGCTTGAGCACGGTCACCGTGCCGTCGGGCGCCACGTGCTGAATCTTCAGCACGTCATCGGTGGCGATGACCACCGACTGCTCATTCGCCTTGAAGTCGTCGTGGCCAAGCGTCGCAACGCGGGTCTTCGACCCCTCTGCAAACGGCTTATTGCGGTGCGGGTGCTTGCGTGCGTACTGCTTCACTGAGAGGGGCGCACGGCGGTCGCTATTGCCCTCGCGCAACACAGGGTTCACGGCCGAACCCTTGATGCGGTCGTAGCGCGCGCGGATGTCTTTTTCTTCGAGCGTCTCGGGCTCGTCGGGGTACGCCGGGATGTGGTATCCGTCAGCCTGCAACTCGGCGATAGCCGCCTTGAGCTGCGGGATGGAAGCCGAAATATTCGGCAGTTTGATGATATTCGCGGTGGGCAGCGTTGCCAGCCCACCAAGCTCTGCGAGTGCGTCGCCCGCCTGTTGTTCCGGGCTCAACTTCTGCGGAAACGCTGCCAACAGGCGCGCCGCGAGAGAAATGTCACGCGTCTCGACATCCACGTCTGCCGCGCCCGTGAATGCTTTCACGATCGGCAAGAACGAAGCCGTCGCGAGTGCGGGGGCTTCGTCCGTGTGGGTGTAAAAAATCTTCGAGTGAGTCACGTGTGTAATCTCCATTCGGGTCGTGTTATAGGGTATCGCACCCGCAAAGTATCTCGACATCGAGAGAAAGCGAATGGTGGCCGTTTTCCGCGTTTTCCCGGGTAGGCAATCGAGAGTTCATCCCCACGACCAACGCACCCCACCAAACTTCAGCGTTCCGGGTTAGCCTGGTTGCATGGGTGATCTCCGATTGGTCGAACTTTCTGCCACGACGATCGTGGCGGTGAACAGTCTCTCGCTCAAACCCGGGCAAGAGCAGTTCTTGGCTCCTGTGTCGTATGGCGTTGCTGCGACGGTCATGAACCCGCAGACAGGCTGGCAGCGGGTCGTTCTTGATGACGACACGGTCGTCGGTTTCGTCAGCGCCGATTTCGACCGCAATGCGATCATCGAGCACTTCCAGTCCGTCCTCTGGCGTATCAATGTGGATGCCGAGGGTCAGGGCCGCGGTGTCGGTCGCTTCGCCGTCCAGGCGCTCGTGGCAGAAGCTCGCGAACGCGGTTTCGACCACATCGACGTCATTTACGAAGCTGGCGAGGGTGGGCCCGAGGCCTTCTTCCTCCGCATGGGTTTCACCCCTGTTGGTGAGACCGAATACGGCGAGGTCATCGGGCGCATCACGCTTTAGGGCAAAGCGCGCGACTCGACGAGTCGTTTGCGGTCGTACCCCCGGCAATTTGTGGGGGCTACTTGACGCGCGCCCGGTGGTGTGGTTGGTTACTTGAGTAAGTAACCACATAACCGGAGGCAACGTGATCGACGACGGCAGACCGCTGTTTCTCCACATCGCTGAAGCGATCGAGGATTCAATCGTCGACGGCACGCTCGGCGAGGACGAACAAGCGCCTTCCACCAACGAGCTCGCGGGCTTCTACCGGATCAACCCGGCCACGGCCGCAAAGGGCGTCACGCTGTTGGCCGACAAGGGCATCCTCCTCAAGCGTCGCGGGATCGGCATGTTCGTCGCCCCTGGCGCCCGAGATCTACTGCTCGCCGAACGTCGAACTGCGTTCGCCGAGCGCTTTCTCGACCCACTCATCGCCGAGGCACAGGCACTGGGCCTCAGCCTCGACGACCTCACCACACTGCTTCACGGGCGATCAAGCCGCCCGGTAACCCCCGAAGGGAACCCCGCATGACCACCGTCATCGAGGTGAACAACCTCACGAAGCGCTACAAGAAGAAGCTGGCCCTCGACAACGTGTCGCTTTCGATCGAGCAGCACACGATCTATGGCCTGCTCGGCCGCAACGGTGCCGGCAAAACCACGTTGATGTCAATCCTGACCGCTCAAAACTTCGCAACCTCGGGCGAGACCAGGCTCTTCGGCGAGAACCCCTACGAGAACGCACGTGTCCTCAGCCGGGTGTGCTTCGTGCGCGAGAGTCAGCGGTACCCCGATGACATGACCCCCACGCACGCATTTCGCGCGGCACGGTTGTTCTTTCAGCACTGGGACCAAGCGTTCGCCGATCAGCTCATCGCCGATTTCCAACTCCCGGTCTCCACCCGGATCAAGAAGCTCTCGCGCGGCCAGCTCTCCGCCGTCGGGGTCATCATTGGCTTGGCGTCGCGCGCCGAAATCACCTTCTTCGACGAGCCCTATCTCGGGCTCGACGCGGTCGCGCGACAGACGTTCTACGACCGCCTCATCGAGGACTATGCGGAGCACCCGCGCACGATCATCCTGTCTTCACACCTGATCGACGAGGTCGCAAGCCTGATCGAGAAGGTGATCGTGATCGACGCCGGTCGCATCCTCCTCAACGAAGACACCGACACCGTCCGTGGTCGTGCTTCCACCGTCGTCGGCGATGCCGCAAAGGTGGAGGCCTGGGTCGGCGGCCGCGAGGTGCTCCATCGGGAGTCGCTCGGGCGCGTGGCATCCGTCACCGTGCTTGGCCACCTGAGCGACGCCGACCGCGCATCAATTGCCGCGGCCGATCTCGACCTTGCGCCGGTGTCACTCCAGCAGCTCATTGTCCGCTTGACCCAGAACGCGGCACAGTCGGCATCCGCCACCGCCGCTCCCACCGAGGAGGTGCGCTGATGCAACGAACCCTCAACGTTGTCAGGCTCCAACTGATCAACAAGAACACGTTTATCTGGGTGCCGCTCATCGTGCTCGCCGCATCCGTGGCCGTCTCGGTGCTCATCTACGCAATGATCCCGGTCGACACCCCCAAGTACGGCGGCGGCGGGCAGGCTCCACTCTGGATATTTTTCGCCATCGGCCTCTCGGCAATGAACTTCACGTTCCCGTTCTCGCAGGCGATCAGCATCACTCGTCGTGAATTCTTTCTCGGCACGATGTTGACCGCCACACTCGCGAGCGCGCTGATGGGTGTGCTCTTTCTGATCGGTGGCGGCATCGAGAAGCTCACCAACGGCTACGGGGTGAACGGTTGGGTCTTCTACCTCCCCTGGGTCTGGGAGGCTGGGCCCGCCGGAGCATTTGTCACGTTCTTCACGTTGGCGCAGTTCTTCTTCGTGGTCGGCTTCGCGAGCGCGAACATCTACAAGCGGTGGGGCGCCGTCGTCGTCACCGTGGTCAGCGTCGGCATCGCCCTGGTGCTGGTAGGACTGATGTATCTCGTGGGCCGCCTCGAGCTCTGGGACGAAGTCGGCGCAGCGATAGCGACACTCGGCGCCGCCGGTCTTGCGCTCTGGGGCTTGGTCTTGGTCGCGGTGATGATGGCGATCTCGTACCGCGTCCTCCGTAGAACCACGCCGTAGCGCCCTGGCCCACAACAGGAAAAGGTGCTGCTGCGTGACGCCCTGAGCGTCTACGCTGCAGCACCTTTTCTGGTGCACCGACGACGTCGCTAGACCAGCGACTCCCGCCACGCGGCGTGCAGCTTCGCAAACTTGCCGGTGCCGCTGATCAGCGAGTCGGGAGTGTCGTCCTCGATGATCTGGCCGTGCTCCATCACGAGCACGCGGTCGGCGATCGCGACCGTCGAGAGACGGTGGGCGATGATGATCGCGGTGCGGTCGGCGAGCAGTGTTTGCAGGGCGTCCTGAATCATTCGCTCGCTCGGCATGTCGAGCGATGCGGTTGCCTCGTCGAGAATCAGCACCGCGGGGTCGGCGAGGAACGCTCGTGCAAACGAGATGAGCTGTCGCTGGCCGGCCGATACGCGGCCGCCACGCTTGTTCACATCTGAGTTGTAGCCGTCGGGCAGCGCCTCGATGAAGACATCTGCCCCCACCGCGCGTGCGGCCGCCTCAATCTCTTCCATCGACGCGTCCGGCTTGCCGAGCGCGATGTTGTCGGCCACGGTTCCCGAGAACAGGTAGGCCTCCTGCGTCACCATCACGATCGCGCGCCGCAGGTCTTTCGGGTGCAGGTTTCGCATGTCGATGCCGTCGAGGCTGATCGCGCCCTTGGTGGGGTCGTAGAAGCGCGAGATGAGCTTTGCGAGGGTCGACTTGCCTGCACCTGTCGTACCGACAAGCGCGATGGTTTGCCCGGCGGGAATGTCGAGCGTGAAATCGGGCAGGATCGTTGGGCCACCGACATAGCCAAACGCGACACCGTCGAAGTACACGTGCCCGCGCGACGTCCACAGGTCGACGGGCTCGGCGGGGTCGGGAACGGTGAGCCCCTCTTCGAGCACACCCGAAACCTTCTCGAGGGCTGCGGTTGCCGACTGGTACGAGTTCACGAACATCGCGACCTCCTCCAGCGGGCTGAAGAAGTTGCGCACGTACATCACGACCGCGAGCAGTGTGCCGAGGAGCAGCGTGCCGTCGACGACGCGGAACGCGCCCCAGAGGAGCACAACACCCATCGTGACGTTTGCCATCAGGATGAGCCCCGGATCGAGGATTCCGAACAGGTTGATCAGCTTCAGGTTGACGTCTCGGTAGTCGCCCGCGACCTCACCGAACTCGGCGTCGTTGCGCTTCTCCTTGCGGAACGCCTTGACTGCGCGAATACCGGTCATGGTCTCGACGAACTGCACGATCAACCGCGCGCTCGCGACGCGCGACTGCCGGAATCCCTTTTGCGATTCGATGTAGAACCAGCGCATCAGCAACCACAACGGGATGCCCATGGCGAGCAACACGAGGCCGCTTCGCCAGTCGAGGCCGAAGAGCATCACGAGTGTGAAGATGCCAAAGAGCGCGCCCTGAACGAGCTGGTTGAGCCCGCCATCGAGCAGCTCGCGAATCGACTCGAGGTCGCTTGTCTGGCGCGAAATGATACGCCCCGACGTGTAGCTCTCGTGAAACTCGAGGCTGAGCCGTTGAGTGTGGCGGAAGATTCGGGTGCGCAGGTCGATGAGAATCGTCTGCGTGAGCCGGGCCGACAACACGACGAACCAGCCCATCAAGCCCGCGCCGGCCGCGCCGGTGATCAGGTAGATGACGGTGACGCCGATTGCCGGCATCCACTGCATCTCATCCACTGCCAACGGCAGCGCCGTGTTGATGCCATACGCAATCAGGAGTGGGCCGAGCACGCGGAGGCCGGTCGAAACCACGATGACCACGCCGGTGAGCACGACAAGCCCGCGCATCGGCGAGATGAGCGAGCCCAGCAGCCGCAGCGAACGGCGGCGGATCTGCTTGCTCTCGGCCTTTGTGTAGTCGTCGCGGTCTTCACCCTTGGTGCCGAGAACGGATGCCGTGGTCACAGGTTCACCTCTGCTTCGCGCTGGAGCAGATCGTCGGCCTCAAGGCTCGAGATCACGTGTCGGTAGTGCGCGTTGTCGCGCAGGAGATCGGAGTGCGTGCCGACGCCAACGATGCGGCCGGCTTCAAGCACTGCCACGCGATCGGCAAGCGCCACGGTCGAGGGGCGGTGCGCCACAATCAGCGCGGTCGTGGTCGCGAGCACGCGGCGAAGCGCCGCCTCAACGAGCGCCTCGGTGTCGACGTCGAGCGCACTGAGCGGGTCGTCGAGCACAAGCACCGCGGGGCGCGCGGCAACGGCCCGCGCGAGGGCGAGGCGCTGGCGCTGGCCGCCGGAGAGGCTCAGCCCCTCCTCCCCCACGGGCGTATCGAGGCCATTCGGGAGGTCGTAAGCGAAGTGTGCCTGCGCAATCTCGAGCGCTTCGCGCAGCACCGCGTCGGCCTCGGGGCTTCTGATGTCGAGGTCTTCGCGACCGATCAGCACATTCTCGCGCACCGAGGCGGAGAACAGGGTGGCGTCTTCGAACGCCATCGAAATGTGGCCGCGCAGCTCGTCGAGCCGCAGGTCGCGCACGTCGACGCCGTCGAGTTCGACCTTGCCAGCCGTCACGTCGTAGAGGCGCGTGGGCAGGGTCGTGAGCGTAGTTTTGCCACTGCCGGTGAGCCCCACAAGGGCCATCGTTTCACCCGGCTGCACCACGAGGTCGATCCCGTCGAGCAGATCGCGTTCGGTGGCGGCGGCATCCTGATACTTAAAATGCACACCGCGGAACGCGAGTTCGCCGCGCGGGCGCTCGATGGTGAGCGGATGCTCCGGGTCAACGATCGTGTTCGCCTCATCAAGCACCTCGAAGATGCGATCCGTTGCCGTGCGGGCGTCGATGAGGAACGAGAACAAGAAGCCGAGCGACTCGATCGGCCAGCGGAGGGCGGTCGCCATCACGAAGAATGCGAGCAGCTCACCGATCGTGAGTTGACCGATCGAGGTGAGGTAGATGCCGGCCAGCAGGCACAGGGCGAACGCGACCATGGGCACGACCTCGAGCCAGAACCACAGCACGCCCACCTCGCGCGCCTTGCGCAGCTCGATTGAGCGCAGGGTTTCGACCTGCAGGCGGAACTTCTTCAGCGCGTGCGAGCCGCGGCCGAACGCCTTGAGCACACGGATGCCGTGCACGCTCTCTTCGACGGCGGTCGCGAGGTCGCCGGCCTGGTCTTGGCTCTGGCGCGCGAGCGTGCCGTACTTGCGCTCGAATGTGTAGCCGACCCACCACAGCGGGATCGAAACGACGAGAAAGATTGTGCCGAGCAGCCAGTGCCAGCGAAACAGCAGCACCGAGCCGATGACGATGGTGAGCACGTTGACGACGAGCAGGATCAGGCCGAACACGAGCCAGCGCCGCACCAGCCCGATGTCTTGCATCATGCGGCTGAGGAGTTGCCCCGACTGCCAGCGATCGTGGAATGAGACGGGCAGCCGCTGCAACCGCCGGTAGAACTGGTTGCGGATGTCGAACTCGATACCCAGGCCGGGGCGCAGCACGAGGACGCGGCGCATGAAGACGAACAGTGCTTCCAAGATCCCGAGCACGAGGATGCCAAGCGAGGCCCACACGATCAGCACGCGGTCACCCGAGGCGATCGGACCATCGACAATGACCTGCAACACGATCGGGATGAGCAGGGTCATCGCCGCGGCGCCGAGCGCCGCGATCCCGCCCATCGCGAGTCGGCCCATTGCGGGGCGGGCGAACGGGATCAGGCGCGCGAGTGCCTTCGGTGTTGAGAGCCGCGGCGAAGGTGAAGAATTCGAAGTCATGGTCCTTGGTGCGTTCGTGACGCACAGGTCGTGGCGCGGCAAGGTTGTCGCGCGACAGCCTTCCAGGATACGCGTGAACGCCACGCGCGCAAGCGGGCGCGCGCTTCGCGGGGTGCGGGCGGCTCCCCGGAGGGATTGCTAGGCGGCTCCCCGCGGCGCCCGTTCGCGCTCGAGCAGCGCGCGCTTGACGTCAACGCCCCAGGCGAAACCGCCGAGTGAACCGTCGGCGCGCAGCACGCGATGGCACGGCACGAACAGCGCGGGCGCATTTTTCGCGCAGATGGATGCCGCGGCCCGCACCGCGCTCGGCGCGCCGAGCGCGGCCGCAAACTCGCCGTAGCTCAGCGGTTCGCCCGGCGTGATGCGCCGCAGCGCCGCCCATCCGGCCTCCTGCAAGGCAGTCCCGCGCTGGCGCACCTCGACCACGTCGAGGGCCGCGAGGTCACCGCCGTAATACGCGCGGGCGGCCGCACCGCCGGCCGTTTCTGCCTCGACCCATGAGGCCGGGCGGAGCGAAGGGTGGATGCGGTCGACGACGACCGCGGCATCCGCTGACCACCCGGCGCCGAGCACGCGATCGGCGGCGTCGGCGACCACGATGAGCGTGCCGTCGGGGGTGGGGATGCGCTCGATGAGTGCTGTCATGTCGTCCATGCGTGTTCCTTGGTTTGGGTGTTGCGTGTTGCGCGGTTCTATTGTCCGTCCGGCGAGCCGCGCCGGGGGCCGAAATCTGCCCTGAGACCCCTAGAAGGGTGCGAGGACGCGCCAGAGGTGTGCGGTCAGGTAGCTCCGCCACGGTGCGGCGCGTTTGCTCCACTCGGCGAGCGCCGCCGGGGTGCTCGGCAGGCCGAGCTTCTTCGCACCGTTTCGCACGGCGGCATCGCCCGGCAGAAACACATCTGGGTCGCCGGTGACGCGCATCCGCACGTAGTCTGCGGTCCACGGCCCGATGCCGGGCATCGCCAGGAGCCTTCGGCGCTGTTCGTCGTTGTCGTCACCGGCGCTGAGCGTGAGCTCGCCCGAGGCCAGCGCCGCGGCGACATTGGTGATCGCGCGAATACGCGCCGCGGGGCCGCGCAAGACCTCCGCGCCGCGATCGGCGATTGCCTCCATAGACGGAAACAGCCGGTCGAGTCCCTGATACGGCTCGATGCGTTCGCCCAGCACATCGGTCAGCCGCGTTAGCGCGGTCCGGGCCGCCGCGACCGAAATCTGCTGCCCGATCATCGCCCGAATGAGCATCTCGTGGGGGTCGACGGCACCCGGCACACGGAGCCCGGGTCGCGCAGCGATGGCCGCAGCAAGTTCGGGATGCTTCGACAGCTCCGCTTCGGTCGCCAAAGGGTCGGCATCCAGGTCAAAAAGCCGCCGGGCCCGTGCCACCAGCGTCGCGAGATCGCCGAGGCTCGTCAGCCGCGCACGAAGGCGCATGCGGGGCACATCGCCCGACTCGTCGAGGCGCAGCTCGAACCATGCGGGGCCGCCGGGCAGGCGTTGCGTACGCGCGTAGCACGTGGGCGTGCTGGCCGTGACGCCGGCGATATCGCGCGCCTGCTGCCACGCGAAAATCGCCGTTGCATCCATCGGCCCGCGGTGCGGGAGCACGAGATCGATCGCTCCGGGAAGCGCAGAGACGGGTTCGCGACGCCGCGCCCGCAACTGCATCGGCGCCATGTCGTAGACCTCCCGCACCGTCGCGTTGAACTGTCTGATGCTGGCGAACCCGGCCGAGAATGCCACGTCAGCCATCGAGAGGTCGGTGCCAACGAGCAGCATGCGCGCGGTGTGTGACCGGTGCGCGCGGCTGAGGGCGAGTGGCCCCGCGCCAAGCTCGGAATTCAGCACACGGGTGAGATGGCGCGTCGAATAGCCGAGCTGCGCGGCGAGCCCGGGCACGCCTTCGCGCTCGACCAGCCCGTCGGCGATCAGGCGCATCGCGCGGGCCGCCACGTCGCTGCGCACGTTCCATTCGGGCGAGCCCGGTGCAGCTTCGGGCAGGCAGCGCTTGCAGGCACGGTAACCCGCCTCGTGCGCGGCGGCGGAGGTGGGAAAAAACGAGACGTTCTCACGCCGCGCTGTGCGCGCGGGACAGCTCGGCCGGCAGTAGATTCCGGTGCTGCGCACGGCGCTGACAAACTGCCCGTCAAAGCGCGGGTCGCGCGACTCGATCACACGGTACCGCTCATCGAATGACATCGATGCTTGAGGGTGTGCTGTGACCGACATGACTTCAGCCTGTCACGGGGATGCGGCATCCACTCGCGGAAATCGGACATCACCATTTGTGCAGAATGCCCGCCTTCGCGCGCCAAAACGGCGCTGGCACGCGAAGACGAGCACAGGGTGAATCAGTGGAAGAAGTGACGCTCTCCCGTGAAGAACATCGTGACGCCGGCCTCGCGGGCGGCGGCAATGACCTCATCGTCGCGCACCGAACCGCCGGGCTGCACGATCGCCGTGACGCCGGCATCGAGCAGCACCTGGGGGCCATCGGCGAAGGGGAAGAAGGCATCGGATGCCGCAACCGAACCCGCCGCGCGTGCACCGGCACGCTCGACGGCGAGGCGGCACGAGTCGACGCGGTTGACCTGGCCCATGCCGATACCGACGGTCGCGCTGCCCTTGGCGAGCACGATCGCGTTCGACTTGACCGCGCGGCACGACTTCCAGGCGAAGATGAGATCGGTCATGCCGGCAGCGTCGGGGCGCTCGCCGCTGACGAGCTCCCAGTTGGTCGCGACCGACTCGATGTCGTCGGCGAAGCGGTCGGCATCCTGCAGGAGCAGGCCACCCGAGACGAGACGCACATCCATGCGTTCCTGGCGCCAGTCGAGCGGGAGCTGGAGCAGGCGCAGGTTCTTCTTCGCGCGGAACACCTCGAGGGCTGCCGGCTCGAACCCGGGGGCCACGATGACCTCGGTGAAGATGTCTTTCAGGTTTTCGGCCATCTTCAGCGTGACCACACGGTTCGCGGCGATGACGCCGCCGAATGCCGAGATCGGGTCGCATTCGTGGGCACGCAGGTGCGCGCTGGCGATCGGGTCGGCGGCCTTCGGGGCCGAGACCGCGATGCCGCAGGGGTTTGCGTGCTTGATGATCGCGACGGCCGGGAGCACCATGTCGTACGCCGTGCGCAGCGCGGCATCGGCGTCGACGTAGTTGTTGTAGCTCATCTCCTTGCCCTGCAGCTGCGTCGCCTGGGCGATGCCGTGGCCGCCCTGGCGCGTGTAGAGCGCGGCGCGCTGGTGCGAGTTTTCGCCGTAGCGCAGCACCTGCAGGCGCTCGGCCTTGATCGTGAGCGACTGGGGCAGCGAGCGCGGGTCCTGCAGCGAACCCTCAGAGAACCAGGCGGCAACTGCAGCGTCGTACGCGGCGGTGTGCGCGAATGCGCGGGCGGCGAGCTCGCGGCGCTGCAACAGGGTGCTGCCGCCGGCGATGAGGCCTGCGATGACCTGCGGGTACGACTCGGGCGAGGTCACGATCGCAACGTTGGCGTAGTTCTTTGCCGATGCGCGCACCATTGCCGGGCCACCGATGTCGATCTGCTCGACCACGTCGTCGCCCTCGGCGCCCGAGGCGACCGTCTCGACGAACGGGTAGAGGTTGACGATCACGAGCTCGAAGGGCGCGATGTCGAGGTCGGCGAGCTGCTGCTCGTGCGAGGCGAGACGAAGGTCGGCTAGCAGACCCGCGTGGACGCTCGGGTGCAGCGTCTTCACGCGACCATCGAGCGACTCGGGGAACCCGGTGATCGTCGCAACATCGGTGACCTCGTGACCCGCACCGCGAATCGCGGCCGCGGTCGAACCTGTCGAGACGATCTCGATCCCCTGCGCCGCAATCGCCGCGGCGAGCTCAAGCAGGCCGGTCTTATCGCTGACAGAGATGAGCGCCCGGCGCACGGGCACAACATCGCGGTCGCGGAACAGGGACTTGTCGTGGCTGGGCCCGCTCATCTCGATGCGGCTCCTTCGTGTTGGTGTCGGGTGAAACGAAAAATGATTAGTTGGATGCCGCGGCCGTCGCCGCTGACAGGTCAATCTCGCCGGTGGCAATGCGTCGCACAACGTCGATCAGCAGACGCCGTTCGACGGGCTTGATGCGCTCGTGCAGCGCGGCCTCATCATCGCCGGGAAGGATCGCGATGCGCTCCTGGGCGAGGATCGGGCCCGAGTCGATGCCGTGGTCGACCACGATGACGCTCGCACCGGTCTGTGTCGTGCCCGACGCGATCGCATCGCGCACGCCGTGCGCACCAGGAAACTCGGGAAGGTAGGCGGGGTGCGTGTTGATGATGCGCGGCGCCCACTGTGCAACAAGATCGGCCGGCAACAGCCGCATCATTCCGCTGAGCACAACGAGGTCGGGCTGCCAGGCGGCCAGCTGCACGCCCAGCTCGCGGCCCCAGGCCTCGCGGCTTTCGAACTCGCGGAAGGGCACCAGGAAGGTCGGGATGCCGAACGCTTCGGCGTGCTCGAAACCCGCCGCTTCGCGATCCGCGCCAATCGCAATAATGCGGGCGGGGTAGTCAGGCGCGGAGGCGGCCTCAAGCAGCGCACGGAGGTTGGATCCCGCGCCAGAAATCAAAACCGCGACCGTGAGCACCCGCATAGTCTATCCGCGCCGCGCGACCAGGATTTTCGGGTCGCCGCCCGGGCCGGCTACCGCGCCGGGTCGGGACCGGCGACAACTGCGGGGGCTGCATCGCGTTCGGGCACCGCGCCCCGAGGCGACAGCAGGAGGATCGCGGCACCGATGAGCACCTCGACTGCGAGCGTGAGTGCGAGTGGCCCGGGCTCTGGGCCGACGTGCGCGAGCGAGCCGGGGCCAGCCGAGCCGGAGGTCGCCAGCGCGATCAGCGCACCCGCCGCACCCGCGACGGTGGCGATGCCGAGCGCGATCACCAGGCGCGGCGACGTGCGCGCGTCAAGACCGGCCTGCGCGAGGATCGACCGGCACACCCAACCTGCAAGCGCACCGGCGGCAATCGGCAACAGCACGACCACCAGCAACCAGGGTGTGCTCGATTCGGGAAGCGCGCCGAGCACGGGAATCCCGGGCACAACGCCGAGCTGGGTGCCGACCGGTGAGACCACGGTGCCGGTCCCGAGTGCAAAGCCCGGGCCCGCAACCCACGCGATCGCCCAGCCAATGAAGGTCGGGAGGTAGGCGGCCTGACCGAGCGTCAACACGGTCGCACCGAGCGCGTCGACGTGTGCCGTCTGAAACAGCGTGACGATCTGATCGCCGTGCAGCACCAACGAGAGCGCGACGAGCAGCGCGCCGATGCCGATCACCGAGGTGACCGCGACGGCGCTCCCCCGCGCGATCAGAGGGACGACGGGGCGCCATGCGGGCGCCACCGTTTCGTTAGCAAGCCGGAGCCGGTCGATCACAAAGTCGTCGCCCGTGCGCCACGCGGTCACGACGCCGCCACCGAGTACCGCGCCGGCATATATCGCTGTGGGGATGAGAATTGCCTGCCACACCTCGTACGCCACGACCTCATTCGAGGCGGTGAGGGCGACGCCGGCCGCCATGGCGCCGAACGCGAGCGTGCCACCGATCCACCCCGAGAGCCACGAGCCGGCACGGGCCGCTCGCCCGCCCGATTTCACGCCAAAGATCACCGTGAACGCTGCGAAAGCCAAGGGCGCGAGAGCGATGGTGAAGGATGCAGCATCCTGAGCAATTCCGAGCGGAATCGCAAGCGTCTCGGGGATCGTGACGCCGAGCGGCACGAGGTTGCCGAGCATCCAGACCGAGGCACCCGTCGGCCAGAGCGCCGACCAGTCGGCGGCGGTGCCAAACACGACGATCCAGACGACCGCGAGGGGCGCGAGGGCGACCAGGAGCGCGACGGCAACGACGATCACCGCGTCGAGCGCGGCAAGGAGGGAAACGATCAGGCGATGCATGCCCGATCGACCCTACCCGCGCGTGCCGACACTGCAGTGAAACACACCGCGTGCGCCGCCGTCCCGCAGGCTTCTGAGGGCATTGCGCGCTGTTCGCCGCGGCGCTACGGTGTGCTCACATCCGGGCGGCACCTCCAAGGGGGCAATGATGGCGATCAAAGCAAGCCTGACCATCGGCAAGACGCCCAAGGCCGCGCCGACGACGTCACCGCCGCCACTGCCGCCACTGCCGCCAGGCGGCGATGTGCTCGAACTTCGCGTGCACGGGGTCAACAACACGACGGCATACGACCTGCTCGATTTGCGGCCCTCCGAAGTCGAACTCGTCGCCGGCGACAAGCTCGGCAGCTTCTGGCGACCGACCGCCGCTTCGGCCCAAACCCATACGCCTGGCCAGCGTGGCTTCGTGCCCCCGGGCATCACGCGCGAAGCATATTCCTGGGGCGGCATGGTGCGCACGACGCCCAATGTCGGCGATGCCGGGCCGCTCTCCATCATCGCCGGCGGGGTCGCGCGAATCTTCTACGCACTCCTGCTGCCGTTTGGGATCGCGAATGCTGTGCAGTGGACGTGGCGGCTCCCCGAGGCATCCATCGAAGAACGGCACAGATTCTTCGCAGGCTCGACTCGCGTTTTCGGGCTCCTGCTGACGCTGCTGTTCGTCTGCACCGCGGCGTCCCTGAGCCTCGACCTCCTGGCCCTCCAATGTCTGCCCGACACGGCACGCTGCGCGCCGATTGCTCCGCTGTTGGAGCCCTTCGCGCGGACGAACGAGGGCACACGTCTCGCGCTCTTCTCGCTCGGCCCGGCGCTCGCCGTCGGTGCGCTCTGGATGCTTTCGTACGTCTCGCGCCTGCGATACGACGTGCTCCCGGGCATCGCAACCGACCCCGCCGGTGACGTGCAGGGCGCCGACGGGGTGGCCGATATGCTGACGGCCCGCCGCACGGCACCAGCGGGCCCGGCGCTGCTCGCGGCACCGGGATTCTGGTCGAACCGACAGAGCCGCAACCTCGCCGCCATCCATCTCGCTGCGGGTCTGCTGCTCACCTCGGCCTTCACCAGCGGTCACGCGGTCATCGCCTGGCACTCCAATTGCGACGGGGTCGGGCGGGTATTCACGAGCGGATGCCTCGCCCCGGCCTTTGCCTCCGGCGACTGGACGTTCTGGTTGTTCGGCGTGCTGTGGGCCCTGAGCGTACTCGGCCTGATCCTTTCGGTCATCGCCGTCTATCGCACCCGCACGATGGGCATCGAGCCCGAAGAAGCGGCGAGCACGTTCGAAGGTGTGCGGCGGCTCATGCACCTGTCGAGCGCCTGGCTGCTCACCCCCGCTTGCGTCATCTTCGTCGTGGGGCTCGGCGCGCTCGGTGTGCTCGGTCCATCCGGCCCGGGCGCACCCACACGCATGGTGGGCGCCGGGCTCATGCCGCTCGTCATCGTCGTGCTGCTGGGCGCGATCGCCGTCGGCGGGCTGTTCTGGCGCGGATCTGGCCGGGTGCGCGAATCGGCGGCGCGCAGTTCTGCAGACGTGCACGGCGACCGACGACACACGGCGTGGGGCGGCTGCGCCCCGGCGGTGTTGATGGTGCTCGCCCTGGCGGTCGCGGTGGGCGCGAGCTGCATCGTCGTCGTCACGGTCGGCGACTGGCTCAACGGCGCGGCCAGCGCGGCGCAGCTCGCGAGCGACCTGCCCGGCCTCAGCGTGTCGAGCACCTATCTCGCACTGGGCACGACTCTGATCCTCGGCATCGTGATCGGCACCCTCATCGCGCTGGTCTGGCTGATCGCCGTACGGACCACCCGTCACCGCGCGATCGCCTGGCGGGCGCCCGTCGCACCCGACCCGCGCGAGCCAGCGCCCGCCGATTCACGCCCGATTGCCCCGGTGGCTCACGGGGTGCTGCCGGTCTCGCCGATCGTGCTCACCAATCGCGTGCTGGCGAAGCGGGCGAGCGCCGCGCGCATCCATCTCGCCGAAGCGGGCGTGCGGGTGGTCGCGTTCGGCCTCGCCGCTGGCCTGCTCGCTGGCATCGTGTGGGGCGTCTATGGCCATGTCGCCGACGACGCACTGTTGCGCCAGGTGCCCTGGATCGGGACGGTGCTGGTGGCCGCGCTGATCACTCTTGCGGCACCGTTGCTCGCGGTGCTGGGAATCGTGCTCGTCGCGGTCCTGGTCAGCGGAACGATGGGGCGCGGCGAGCGCCCACTCGGCATCGTGTGGGACATCGCGTGCTACCTGCCGCGCACCGGCCACCCCTTTGGGCCCCCGTGCTACGCCGAGCGCGCGGTGCCTGAAATCGCCGGCCGCCTGTTCGAATGGCTGAGCGCCAGCCCCACCCGAAGCGCCGTGCTCGCCGCACACAGTATGGGCGGGGTGTTGGCGGTCTCGTCGCTCGGCATCCTCGCCAGCCATCCCGAGACCGCTTCGGCGCTGTCGCGCGTCTCGTTGCTCACGTTCGGTGTGCAGTTTCGTGCGTTCTTCGGACGCATCTTTCCAGAGCTGCTGGGGTCCGAGGTCCTTGGCAATCGCCCGAGCCTCGGACCGACCCTCGGCGCGCTCCCGTGGCGCACACCCGACCCGTGGCTGCGCGATTTCGACGCCGAGCTGGCGTCCGCGAAGCAGGGGGTACCAGGGCTGTTTGCGGATGCCCCAGCCGCAGCATCCGCGACGCACACCGGTCGCCTGACCGGCACCCTGTTGCACCACGGCACCGCAGGATCAGGCGTGCGCTGGGTGAGCCTCTGGCGACTCAGCGACTACCTCGGGTTTCCCGCCGTGAGCACGGTCCCAAACCCCGTGGATCGCTTCGCCGAAGAGGTCGACCCGAGTGGCTACATGGTCGACATCGCCACCCACAACACCTACTACCGCACGCCGAGCTATCGCGAGGCGCTGATCAAGCTTGGCGGGGTCTGAGTACGGCGGGGTCTGAGTACGGCTCAGGAACGGGACATACCGAAACGAGCACCAACGCAAAAGCGGGGCACGCCCCGAAGGATGTGCCCCGCCCATGTTGCGAGTCTTACAGCGCGGCGATGACCTCGCGCATGAGATCTGCGGTCTCAGACGGCGTCTTGCCGACCTTGACGCCAGCGGCCTCGAGGGCCTCCTTCTTCGCCTGCGCGGTGCCGGCCGAGCCCGAGACGATGGCACCTGCGTGGCCCATGGTCTTGCCCTCGGGAGCGGTGAAGCCTGCCACATAGCCGACGACTGGCTTGGTGACGTGAGCCTTGATGTACTCGGCCGCGCGCTCTTCGGCGTCGCCACCAATCTCACCGATCATGACGATCGCCTTGGTCTCGGGGTCGGCCTCGAACGCGGCGAGCGCGTCGATGTGCGTCGTGCCGATGATGGGGTCGCCACCGATGCCGATCGCGGTGGAGAAGCCGATCTCGCGCAGCTCGTACATCATCTGGTACGTCAGGGTGCCCGACTTCGAGACGAGTCCGATCGGCCCCTTGCCCGCGATGGTTGCGGGCGTGATACCGGCAAGCGCCTCGCCGGGCGTGATGATGCCGGGGCAGTTCGGGCCAATAAGGCGCGTCTTGTTGCCCTTCGACTGGAGGTACGACCAGGCTTCGGCCGAGTCACCGACGGGCACGCCCTCGGTGATGACGACGAGCAACTCGATCTCGGCGTCAATCGCCTCGATCATCGCGTCCTTGGTGAAGGCGGGCGGCACGAATGCCACCGACACGTTTGCCCCGGTCTGCGCCATGGCCTCGACCACGGTCGCGAAGACGGGCAGCTCGACCGTCGAGCCATCGGCCGCGATGTGGCTGACGGTGGTGCCGGCCTTGCGGGCGTTCACGCCACCGACGACCTGGGTACCGGCCTTGAGCATGAGGGCGGTGTGCTTGGTGCCCTCGCCGCCGGTGATGCCCTGGACGATGACCTTGGAGTCCTTGTTCAGAAAGATAGACATAGCTTCAATTTCCTCTTTGGATGTCTGTGGC